>VOFI01003441.1_pt1 | contig 139827 bp, 111 predicted proteins | sample 5384131 | NCBI WGS metagenome assembly VOFI01 (sample SAMN12384728, study PRJNA508395) | human gut metagenome | isolation source: healthy gut H | host: Homo sapiens | reverse complement strand
ATGATTATCTAATTTATCGTCATTGTTTATTGTATAAAGATGTAGCTAAAGATATTGCTCTTATTAATTCTGACCCATCTATTAGATTTGATAAATTTAGTACAAATGAACCTGCTAAGTTTAATAAACTTTGTAATGATAAAGATATTACTATTAAATCTTTAATTGAGGTTCTTATTTCTCGTGGAGAATTTATCAGAGCAATTCATAATCAGAATATTACTACTCCTGATGGTGAGTTCATTGGTGCTAATGTTAAGGAAGCTGTTACATGGTTTAAGAATCCTACTAATAGTGCTCTTGTTAGTGCTTATAAAAATAAACTTAAAAACATTTGATTATGAACATTGGGGAGATGCACGTGACGTTCAGAGAACTGGCACAACAGATGGGTATGCAGACCGTTCGTGCTATTCTCATGGAAGATATAGATATTTGTCTTAATGCTGCTATAATTGAAAAAGCTAGAAATGTAATAGTAGAAAACGTCGGACCTGTTCCTTATAATGATAAGGTTGTTCGACAAAATGCTTCTATTAGTCCTGTTAATGCTCTTAGAACTTTATACACAGCGGGTACTGTTAACGGCGGAGATATTACAGGTGGTGGAACAGAAGTTGACCCTTATAACATTAATATTAATAGCGACGGAATAATGCTATATACAGGCTTTCAAGTTAGTTATAATGGCAAGACAATTTATGATTGCAGAATTATTGAAGCTGAAGATTTAGGTCAAACGCTAAGAGATTTTTGTAATCGTGCTGCGAAAGATGCTCCGATAGTTACTATATTTGGAGATAAATCTGGTATTAATGTTGATATATATACTGGACGTAATAATACAGTTAAACCTCAATTAGTTAAATATCTTTATATCAAAGAACCTGCTAAAGTTAAGTTTGATGAAGATAGAGAAGAAGATTGGGTTAATTGTGATTTACCTCCTTATTTACATATGGAAATAGTTATGCGTGCAGTACAGATTTATCTTGCTAGTATTGGTGCTACTTCTAATGGAGCTGATAAACAAAGTTAAACTCTAAATTAAATTAAAAATGAGACAATTTTTGTTGGCGGGCAAAGTCGCTTATGGAGCAGACTTACCTCTTGCTGCTGGAGCGGTTGCTTTTACTTATCTTGCTGATGGCGAGGAAACTATTGACGCTGACGGTACTAAGATTACCGATAAGTTTTACATTAATCTTGGTCGTGAAGCAAATGGTCCAGTAGTTCTTCCAGCTTATAAGAAACATCTTACTTTTGTTAAAGGTGTTTATCAAGCTGCTAATACTTTCTCTGCTAATCTTACTATCGGAGATGTAAATGCTTATTCTGATTATTCTATTATGATTGTGAAAAAAGGATTAAAGTTCAATGAACGTAATCGTTGGACTGCTACCATTCATACTGGTCTTAATCCTACTGCTAATGATGTAGCAAAGAAATTAGCTAACCAAATTAATAATAATACTGTTGGACATGGTATTAAAGCATCTGTTGCTGATGCTAAAATCACTCTAACTGCTGAGTCTAAAGGTATTGATTATAAAATTCTTGGAGCTGATGAATTAGTTGGTATTGCAGTCACAGTTACAGCTACTGGTTTTCCTGCATATGGAGATGCGGCTTATATTACTGATTTGGCTAATAAAGCTGCTGCCGATGCTGGTATCGAATATACTTATCGAGATACTTATACTGAACTGTATCCTACATATCCGCTTAATCCTTTGAAACAACCTGATAGTGCAGATGTTGGATATACTATCTTTACTCTTCGTTTTGCTGTTCCACGTGAAATGAAAACTAGAGATGAAGTTGTTCATCAGATTGTACAAATAGCATTTCCAACTGGAGCTGCTGCTATTGCAACTGTTGAAACTATCCTTAAAGCTATTGCTACTGAAGAGAAAGCATAACCTATTACCCGACTCGATTAGGTAAATATTAGGTAATATTAATCGAATAGGGGCTATTGGTATTAGCATTAGTGTTGATACTGATAGTCCCTATTCTTGTATCTATAAAAATGGAATTAATTCAAAATGCCTTTGAACAAGGTCTTATTCCCGGTATTGTTATTGTTATTTATCTTATAATTAATAAGATAATTGATAATAACAAAAGAAATCCTTTAGATGATATTGCCAAACTTCTTAACATAGTTACTAGAGATATTATTGAAAAAGATAGAGAAAAATCTAAAGCTGTTATTTCTATTACTATGGTTAATGCAGCTTCGAAATGTGCAAAGTTTGTTGCTTCAACTATCATTACTAATAATGTTGATAATAATCGTGACCAAATAGAATATAACGCTAGACATTTAGTTAATAGTGTTTATTATGATGCTTATTCTAAACTTAATATGTATCGTGGTGATGAAGATTATCTTAGTCATTATATGAAAGAAGAATGGAAAGAAGATATTTATGGTGATATTATAAATATTGTTTATAATAAAAATCTTAATTCTAATCAACGTATTCTTGCGTTTAATAAACGTATTGATATTAGAGTTAATGATTATACTGCTTATATTATTAATAAGGCATTTAAATAAGATGATATTATGATAAGAGGTTATATTAGTAATCCAAAACAGCTATCGAAAGAGATGCAATTGTGTATTGCAAGCATGGCTGAAAAACAGGTGAGAATAGCAGAATTAGGCTTCCCATTGAACGAAAAAAATTGGTGCAAACTAACACAAGGACAAATTTTGATTCAAGCACTAGAAGCCTTAGAATTGCTTTCTGATGAGCAACAAAAATCAATTATTAATTCATACAATAACTTGATGATAGAATGAGTGAACAAATAGATGATAATTATGTTAATGGTGTCTATGTAAAAGCTGATGGAACTGAACAAGTTGAGATTGACCCTCAATATGTTTATATGACTGTTCCTAGCAAATATGTTTGTGTTTATCATAAACTATTAGTTCTTATGGCACAATATGGACTTGATATGCTTAATGATTGTTCTGCTACTTGTAAAGGTAATAATAAAAATATTGTTACTTGTTGGAATATGTTTCAATCTGCTATGGCAGCATATCAACTTGGTCAAGATAAACTTGCTGAAACTCTTCTTAAATATATTAAAGGTCAACTTAATATTATTTATGAAGGTAGTGAACAAGTTCAGTATAGTGGTTCTATTACGCTTCCTGTTGATGAAGAAGGTAAAATTCATGCAATAGTTAGTTGTGGAGATGCTCCTAAATTTTATGTTGACCCTGAAACTGGTAAACTTTGGGAGAAGAAAGAAGAAGGCAAAGAATATAATGAAACTTATAGTCTTAGTGATGTTGATTATGATAATGAATAATGTGAATGTGTTCCATCCTCTACGGGGGGTCTACACTATGAATTTAGTAAACCTAGAGAATGTATGAAAACAATAGAAGAAGAACTTGGTAAAGTTAGTCTTACTTGTAATGGTCAATGGAATGATAGACCTTATGAAAGACTATGTATAGTTCATGACGGTTTCTATGCTAGCTATATATCTCGTAAAGCTGTTCCTGCTGGTATTCCTTTATCTAATGAAGAGTATTGGCAGCCTATTGCTAAACTTCGAGAAGATTTAGTTATTGATTATGAAACTTTCAAGAAAGAAATACTAGAACTTATTGCTGTTGTTCAAAGAGGTCTTAAAGCTGCTAGAATTGTAGTATCTACAATGGAAGATAGAGATGCTCTTACTTGGGAACAGATTGGAGTAGGTTGTGAAGTTTATGTTATTGAAACTAAAAAAGAGTTATATTCTTGATGAAATAACTCCTGTTACTAATGCAAAGAAATGGCATCTTGAAGCTGATTCTGAAATTGGTTCTAAATTTGTAGAATCATTTAGTGGTATGTTTCCAAGAGCAATTGCAGAACGTGCAGTTGCTGATGAATTTGGTATTAATATTCAAGATAATTATCTTCGTCGTAATGTTGTAGTTAATTATATGGCACAAGTACTTAAACAGTATTTTGAAGATAATGCTGTTCAAATACTTGAAGGTCAGATTACTCCTGAAATGCTTAGTGAATCTGTTAAACAAATGTTTACTGCTTCACAGATTACTAATGCAGCTGATGAAGAAGATTTAACAGTTGTTGATAATCTTCTTAAATTTGCAGATAAAGACTATAATGTTAATGATTATAGCGGAAAGGCTCGTAAATATCTTCGTAAGAATATGATTAGTGGTGTTAATACTCTTACTCAAGATATGATTAACGAGCCTAATACTATTTATATACTTCAATATGATTATTGTTTAGCTGGACAAACTATTGAACTTCCAGATAATAGTATTATTCTTTGGAGAGGTGGTAGAATGTATGATGGTGCAGTTAAATTAAATCAATGTAGACTTCTTAGTAATTATCGTCAAGAAGATATGTTTGATAAAGAATCTATATCTCTTGATGGAAATTGGGCTGTTGGTCAAATACTTTATCATCCTCTTGATTTAGGTGAAGATAATAAACAAGTTGAAATTGTTGGTTGGGGTGGAGCTTATACTAATGATTTTTATTGGTTTTGGGATGGTGAAAAATGGGTAAGTATGGGTTTTGATTTATCTGTATATCTTACTCGTGCTGAATTTGAAGCTTTCTTAGAGAAGTTAAGAGAAGAGATGGAAAAGTTTTATGCTTGGCTTCTTGCAGAACTTAAAAAGATTAATGACCATCTTGAAATTCATGATAATCAAATATCTCAATTACAACAAAATATTGTTGATATTAATACTAGAATTAATAATCTTATTACTGAATATAATGCTAAATTTGAAGATATTTATAATAAGATTGGAGATTTAAATAGTAGTATAGAAGGTAGTATTAATAATCTTGAGCAATATATTAATAATAAGATTGAAGAAATTCTTAATAAAATAAATCAAAATGGTAGTAATATCAGTAATGAGTATAAACAATATTTTGAAAGTAATTATGTATCAATGTTTAAAAATAAGATTAGACCGGGTACTAATATTACTTTTGTTGAAAATGATGATGGTACTATTACTATTAATGCTGCCGGTGGAGGTTCTGGCGGAGGTGGATTAACCGAAGAAGAAGTACGTAATATTATTAATTCTATACTTAATAATTATTATACTAAGCAAGAAATTAATGATATTATTGCTGGTCTTGAAGGAGGTGGTGGCTCTGGTGGAGATGGCACTCATAATGTCATGTCTGTTACTCAACTTGGTGAAGCTAGAACAGGTAAGTATCTTGTTATGAATAAATTTGCAGATAGTGAAACTAAACCTAGTAGACTTGATGTAGATTTTAATTCTCTCTATACTGATATTAAAAATAAATTAGTTGGAGAAGGATTTGGACAAGGTGGTGGAAGTGGACAAGGTGGTGGAGTTGCTGCTAGTCAAATTCAAGCTTGGATTGCTGCCGTTGTTCCTATTGGTTCTATTATGCTTTGGGATACTTCAACTCCTCCTAATGGTTGGGAAGTTTATACTGCTGCACAAGGACGTTTTGTTATGGGTTATATACCTAATGGTATTAATATTTATAATAATCCTAAACAAGGAAATCTTGATTGGAAAACAGTTCTTGAAAATATTAAAGATACATATGATCCTGCTGCTCCGGGTCGTAATATAAGTGCATATGCATTTTATATTGGTGGTACAGATTTACCTCTTCATCAACATGCTGTTGCTGTTGGTAAAGGAAAATGTGGTGATGGTAATCATCATGTTGTATCACCGGGTAACTGGCGTTTTGTATCAGGCGACTTAAATAACGATGTTCGTAATACTTGGCCTTATGGTACTGATAGAGATCAATTTAATAATCTTGGCATTAATCGTTCTACTAATTGGTATATGACTGGTCCAAATATTAGTAATAATGGTGAAATGACTTGGAGTCAAATAAGTGGTAATAGATGGACAGGTGATTATCTTGCTATTAATAAACTTATGCCTACTATTGCTTTACATTATATTAAACGTGTTTCTAATCCGTGGTAATTATGGCTGAAGAAGAAAATGTTTTTGTTGGTACTAATTGTCAATCTTTTGACCCTAGTAAAGTTCAATGTGATAAAGAGGGCAATATGCCAATTCATATACTAGATAAGTATTGTGAAGAAAATGATACTAGATATAATATATATCCTTTAACTGTTATTCAAGCTATATTTGATGGTAAAACTGGTACTAGACTAGATAGAATATTTGCTGCTTGTAATAGTGTTTATTTAACTTGGGAAGGTACTTTTGCTGATACTGTTAATAAACTTGATAAAATTTATCGTCGTAAAGGATATATTATTACTTATCGTGATGCAACTAATATTAATTGGACACAACGATATAATAGTGATGATATTAGTGATGTTGCTTGGACTAATCCTGCTAATTGGGAAGGATGGTCTTTTGATACTGTTATTAAAGATTTAGCAGAAGCACTTGAAGAGATATTTACTAATATAGGTGATTATAAAGACTTTCTTGATATTATTACTAGTTTTATTAATGATTTTGTTATTAATGTGTTTAATAATATTAATAACTATCCTAAATTAGTTGAAATTATTAAGAATAGTACAGTTGAAAGTTTGCCTATTATTATTAGAGATATATTTAATAATATTAATGAATATCCTGAGCTTAAAGAGATATTTAATCAATATATTAAACAATGGACTGAATCTATCTTTAATAATATTTCTTCTTATCCTGCTCTTAATCAGTTTATAACTAATGCTATTAATTCTCATGTAGAAACTACTATTGGTAATATATTTAATAATATTGATAATTATCCTGCTATTAAAAATCTTATTATTACTAATACTGTTAATAAAGTAGTTGATATATTTAAGAATATTGGTCAATATCCGGAATTACAGGAAGCTATACAGAATAATATTAATGAACGAGTTGATTATATATTTAATAATATTAATAATTATCCTGAACTTATTGGTATTCTTTCTGATTTAGTTTGTAATTGTGTTAAGAATATATTTGCTAATATTAATAACTATCCTGCTCTTGTTACTTGTATTAATAATGCTGTAAATAGTAGAGTTGATTATATTTTTAATAATATTGATAGATTTCCTATTCTTAAGAATCTTATTGAAACTAAAGTAGAAGCTAGAGTTACTTATATATTTGAACATATTAATAACTTTACTGAACTACTTAATGTTATTAAAGGTAATATAGAAAATATCTTTGATAATATTGATAATCATCCTAATCTTAAAGTTGTTATTGAGAATAAGGTTGAATCTACAGTTGAACATATCCTTAGTAATATAGATAATTATCCTATTATTAAAGAGAAGATTATTCAATTCTGTAATGAAGCTATTGAAGCTAAACGTGGTGTAGCAAATGGTATTGCTAGTCTTGATGGAGATGGTAAAGTCCCAGCAAGTCAATTACCTAGTTATGTTGATGATGTTCTTGAAGGATATTATGTTGATGAAACTCATTTTGCTGAAAAGTATATAGAAGATGCTCCTGTATATTATACTCCTGAAAAAGGTAAGATTTATGTTGATATAAGTGAAGATACTGATTATAGCGGTAAGACTTATCGTTGGTCTGGAACTAAATATTCAGTTATATCTGAAACTTTAGCTTTAGGTGAAGTTACAGGTACTGCTTATGATGGTGGTAAAGGTAAGAAAACTACTGATATCGTTAATAGTTTATCTAGTGAATTTATTATTAGACTAGATAGAGTTGACCAAACAACAGAAGGACTTAAAATTATATATAGTAAATCTGTTAAAAGTAATAATACAAATTTATATATTGATAAAACTCCTTTTGGTCTTGTTTTAAATAATGCTAGTAAAACTGCTAATGGTAGTATGTCATCTGCTGATAAAGTTAAACTTGATGAAACTTTACCTAATCGAATTACTGAACTTAGTAATAATGTTTATACTAAAGAAGAAATTAATAATAAGTTTGACAATGTACCAACAGTAGAAAATACTTATACTAAAGCAGAAGTTGATAAAGCTATTGCTGATGCTATTAAAGCTTTAATTCCTGCTGGTTATGAACTTGTTATTAAAAAGAAAACAACTTAATGTTAATCATGGTGGTACTGAATAAGTGCCACCATTTAAAAAGTTTATAAAGTTATGCAAGATATTAATCAACAATTATATGAAAGAAAAGATACTCCTGAAGGATTTATTCCTGTTTATGGTGTAGTTGTTACTGTTCCTACTGGAGTATATATTAATGGACAAAAGGAATTTACTTGTGATAAAACTTTTGACGAAGTAAAAGAAATATTATTAAAAGGTGGAAGTATTATTGCTGTTGATAATAACAATAGTAGAATTAATTTTGATAGAATTGATATAGGTAATAATAGTATTAGTGCTACGATTACTTATTTTTCTCCTAATAGCGGTAGTATTAATAAAATCGATTTAAGTTGGGATAAAGGTATAGCTAGAGTTGGAGGTGGAGAAACTAAAAGTATTAATACTTTTGTAGCTATAAATAGTAATTCAATTATTAAATCTTATAATATTGGAAATATTACTATATTATTAACAAATAGCGGTAGTAAAGAAGAAGTTTTAGCTGCTATTAATTCTATTTTTACTAATTTTGCTGGATTTGCTACAGCCATTGGTAAACCTAATTCTGTATTTCATAATGGTAAATATGGTACATTTAATGTTAGATATACAGATAATATTATAATTATTCAATGGAGTAATGCTAATGCAATTCATCATGTTGCTTTATCAGAGGATGGTTCTTATGTTTATAATACTATTCAAATAGTTGACCAAACTCTTTATAGATTATCTAATCTTACTATTGAGCCAATAGTTAATCCTAAAATATGGGTTGGTACTGCTACTCAATATGCAGCTATTGCTCAAAAAGATAACAATACTACTTATATAGTTAAATCAGATGCTTAAATTATGGCTATATATCAGGAGATATTGGAATACATGATATTAAACTTGGTAGTATAGATGTATTTGAAATATATCAAGGTTCTAAACTTGTTTATCCAGAGAATACTGAAATTACTATTACTTTTAAATTGAATGTTTCCGGAACTGTTACTATTAATGGTTATACTCCTGTTATAAGTGAAAATAATACTAAATTTGTATTTACTATTCCTGTTAAGACTGATTATACTGCTAATATTACTGCTGAACATTATAAATCTCAAACTATTAGTGGTAATAGTGGTTATTTACCTATAACTCATAATGTAGAATTAGAGTGGGAACAAAGATTTATTTCTTATACTGTTACTTTTCCTACTGATGGAGTTAAAGTTTTATTTGATGGAATAGAAAAAGGAGTTATAACTAATGGTAAGTTAGTTGTATTAATTGACGATACAGAAGCTAAAGATAGTTATACTGTTACGTTTAAAGGTAGTAAAACTAGTATATATGATACTAGTACATTAACAGTAGTTAATAGTTCTATTGCTAATACTGGTGGTGTTTATGATTTAAAACTTCCTACTAGTTCTGTTAAGAGTGGATATAAGAGAACTGACTATGCATCCTCCACGGGGAGTATAACTAAGGGTTCTACTTATGCTGGAACTTGGATTGAAACTGTTGTTAATCTTACTGCTAGTTTTACTAGTTCTACTACTTTAGGTAGTATAAGTAATAATGTATTAACTATACCTAATAATGAATCTACTAATGCTAAAAGTGGTACTTTAACTGTTATATTTACTTTAGAAAATAGTCAAACTAAAGAAGTTGGTGCTGCTTTAAATCAAGCTGCTGGAGCTAAAGTTTATACTAATTGGGTACTAGATTTACAAACTGATGGAACTAGTGTTGAAGCTAAAGGTGGTACTAGAACAGTTACAGCTAATATTGCTCGTAGAACTTATAAATGGAATAACACTGGTACTGTTTATAGTGAAACTGCTACTCCTACTCTTAGTATTAGTGGTAGTGCTAGTCTTAGTGGAAATCAAATAAAATTTACATCAAACGAGAGCGTTTCAGCCCGTTCAGCGACACTTACAGCTAGTTATGTAGGATTGTCCAAAACGGTTACGATAACACAACAAGCAGGCTCAAAAGTGTATTCAGCGTGGTCTGCTTGGGCTGTTTCTATTTCGGCAAGCACGCAAACGATAGCTGCAAGTGGTGGTTCATCTACGATAACTACTAATGCTAGTCGTTCTCGTACTTGGACTTGGAACGGAGTTGGTACTACACATACTGATACAGAAACTGCTACACCTACACTTAGTGGTAGTGCTGGTGGATTTACTTTAAGTGGTAAAACTGTTACTGCTAGTAACAATACTACAACAAATAGTCGTAGTATAACTATTACTGCTACTAGCAATAGTGTTTCTAAATCTATTACTATAACACAATCCGCTGGTGCTAAAGTATATGGTAATTGGTCGGCTTGGACAATTAATATTAGTGCCGATAAAACTAGTATTGGAGCAACAGGTGGAACAGCTACTATATCAACTAGTGCTAGTAGAACTAGAAGTTATACATGGAATGGTGTTGCCGGTTCTGGTGGTACAGAAACTGGAAATGGAAGTCCTGCATTAAGTAAAGTTAGTGGAAGTGGTGATTGGACTAGTCCTAAAGTTACTTATGGAAATAATACTAGTACAAGCGGTAAATCAACTGTTATTCGTGCTACTATTGATTCAACTACTAAAGATATAACTATTAGTCAATCTGCTGGAGCTAAACAATATAGTGCTTGGTCTGCATGGACAGTTAATATTTCTAATAGTGGAAATGTTGCTGCTAGTGGAGGTAGTTCAAATATAACTACTTCTGCAAGTAGAACAAGAACTTGGACATGGAACGGAGTTAGTGGAAGTGGTGAAACTGAAACAGGAACTGGAACTCCTACTCTTAGTAAAGTTAGTGGAGCTGGTTCTTTTGCTAGTAATAAAGTAACTTATGATAATAATACTTCTACAAGTGCTAGAAGTACAGTTATTAGAGCTACAATGGATTCTGTAACTAAAGATACTACTGTAACTCAAAATGCTGGTTCTAAAACTTATAGTAGTTGGGGAGCATGGTCTATTAGTTTAAGTGCTAATATAACAACTATTGCTGCTGCTGGTGGAAATGCTACATTATCTACTTCTGCTACTAGAAGTCGTACTTGGCAATGGAATGGCACAGGAGCAACTTATACTGAAAATGCTAGTGGTTCTCCAACATTAAATAAAGTTAATGGTGCAGCTTCTTTAAGTGCTTCTACTGTTAGTTATGGTAATAATACTTCTACTAGTTCCCGTAGTTCTGTATTTAGAGCAACTATTGATAGTGCAACTAAAGATATTACTATTAATCAATCAGCAGGAGCTAAAATTTATGGTAATTGGTCTAGTTGGTCTGTAAGTTGTAGTGCTAGTAGCTATAAAGTTTGGGCAGGAGGTGATTCAGTAACTATTTATAGTAGTGCTTCAAGAAATAGAACATGGACTTGGAATGGTGTTGCAGGTTCTGGTGGCACTGAGTCTGATAATGCTACTCCTACTATTTCTGTTACAAGTGGTGTTGGAGTTTTAAGTGGTAATACTTTAACTTTTAGTAATAACACATCTCCTGATGCTAGAACAACTAGAGTTACTGCTAATTATAATGGAGTTACTGATTATTGTGATGTTATGCAATATGGCGGTAATAAAGTTACTGGAAGTTGGACATCTTGGCAAGTAACTATATCTGCTAGTCCTATGAATATTGCTGCTAGTGGTGGTAGTTCTACAATTCTTTGTCATGCTTCTCGTACTAGAAATTATACTTGGAATGGAGTGGGTACTACTTATACTGAAACTGAAAATGGTAGTCCGACTTTAAGTAAATCTGGAGATGGTACATTAAGTGGTACTACTAGCGAAAGTAAACTTACTTATGGTAATAGAACTGCTACAACAAGTAGAAGTACAACTGTTACTGCAACTTATAGTGGAGTTAGTAAATCAATTAATATTACACAATCTGCTGGTGTTAAAACAAATATAACTTCTTCTACAAAAGTATTGTTTTTGTATGAAGGAGCTAGTAATTATGTTGAAGCAATTAATAATTCTGTGTATATTAATAACGCTAGAGATAATAATGGAAATCGTAATGGAGCAGTTAGTTATGATATTCGGTTTAAAGTTATTATTACTGAAAGCTATAAATGGAATAATACAGGTAATACTATTTCTTCTGAATCTTATGGTAGTATTAATCGTCATAAAGATATTTCATTTAATACTAGTACTTTTTTACATAAAGATACTGATAATTCTTATTATGGTAGTTTTAGTATAGTATCTAAAAATACTGCTGATGAAGAAGAATATTCAGCACAATATATAACTAATAATAATATAATCATTACTTTATATGTTAGACGTCCTAGATTATATTGGCAAATATGGTGTAATGAAATTCTTGAACAAAAAGACCAACCTTTTATTGTTAATGTTAATAAGGTTACTAGAACAAAATTATATAATAATAATACTATAACTGAAGGTTGTGCTGGTAGTGGTGAACAATATTTATATCTATTTAGTACATCAAATATGATGACTAGTAGAAGTATAACTGTAAAATTAATAAGAAATAATAATCCTAATGATGCTTGTAAATTAACTGATTTTACTAATATAAATACACATACTAAAACTAGTGTTGGTCTTGAAGAAGATAAAACTGTTATAAGAACATTTGTAACAAGTTACATTCAAACATTGCCTATTAATCTATGTAAAGTTACATTTAAATATGCTGAACTAAATTTTAGAGTATTTATAGCTAAAGGTACTGGTAATTAATATGATAAGAATACTATTTAATATAACAATATTATTAATGTTTATATTACTCATTAAAGTTATTTAAATTAATCACATAATTATGAACAATAAACAACTATATGAAAAGCTAGGTCAGAATAGTTATGATAAAGTATTTCCTATTACTTATCTTCAAAATATTCTTGACAAAGATACAAACAATGATTTAACTGTTGTTCTATCTAGATTTAATCATTTATGGATTCCATATCAAGGAACTAGAGTTAATACTCGTAAAGCTGTTCCTGCTATTTTTAGACGTAATAGTCTTACTATTAGTTATTATGACGCTGAAAATAATGTATCTGTAACTGAAAGTTATATAGGTAGTAATCTTCAAGCTGGAGTTGAAACTAGTTGGGTTTCTGATGATAATTGGACAAAAATTCTTAGTGAGAAGTATCTTGAAGAAAGTGGAGCTAAGATTCCAATTGCTGATGGAACTATTGATTGGGATATGCTTAATGAAGCTCTTAAACAAATGATTGCAGGAAATGGTAAAGTTAATATTATTAATTATCCTGACGAAGAAGATATTACTATAAGATTAAGTCCTGGTTGCTGTAATGTTAATCGTCTTAGTCTTAAAGATAGACCTTATGAACCTGAATATAAAAGTGGTAAAGGATATAAAATAGTTCGCAAGGTCTTACTCCCCGTGGAGGACGATGCTAGTAATGCAGAACAGCTTTTATTTGATGGTTTTCTTGATGATACTTATTGTGAACAATATGGTCAAATAATTCTTAATACTAATAAGTATGAAGTTATTAGAACAGATTTAGGTAATACTGCTGGTATTTATTATGATACATATCATAAATTATTTGTTCTTAGAGTTAAGACTATTCATGATGGAGTTGGATTTTATAATTATTATACTAGATGGACTATTGTAGAACCTACTGATAGAGTTCATCCTCTACGGGGGGTCAACACTCCTGTTTATGGAAATAGTGAAGATTATAATATTTATAATACTTGTCTTTCTGATGAACGTCCAAGACTTGGTATTATATATGTTAATTCAGTAGATAATATTAAATATTATTTTAATGAAGAAACTTTAGTTCAAGTTAAAAATAATATTTATCTTAATTATAAAGCTGTTCTTACTCAAGATATGGTTAACGAAGAAAATACTCGTTATATTATTCGTTATGCTTTTGATTTAAGTGGTAAAACTATTACAATGCCTGTTGGTTGTGAACTTGTATTTGAAGGTGGTATTATTGAAAATGGTACTATTGATTTAAATAAATGTAAACTTACAGGTATGGTTGGTGAAGAGTCTGAATATCTTCCTAATGTAACTTGTAGTAATTGGGCTAAAGGTCAGATTGAATATCGTAATGGAAAGATTTGTTATTGGAATGGTACTGAATGGAGAGTAATGGGTGATACTTCTTCTATGGAAAGTTATACTAAAGAAGAGATTAATAATATGTTTAAAAATTATTATACTAAATCTGAAACTTATAATAAAGAAGAAGTTAATAATTTACTTAATAGATATGTTACTAATGATACATTTAATAACTTTAAAGAAGAAATAAATCAAACTATTACTAATAGTGTTAATCTTGATAAGATTCAAAAAGCTATAATGACGGATGTGGAGTTAATATGACTATGCCTAGTGCAAATAGTAATAAACTTAGTCTTCCAATTTGGACAGGTACTGCTACTCAATATGCAACTATTACCCCAGTTGCTGGAATGACTTATAATATTGTTGATGAATAATGAGTTTAACTCTTGGACGTCAAGGAGGAATTGCTCAACCTCTTAAAAAACGGACAGTAGGTCAAACTAATATTGCCCATGTTTATGATGGTGCTAATCATATTTGGCCTACTTCTGTTATTCATTTTAGTGATTTTACTAGTGTCCAACTTAGATACATTTGGGGTAGTGATGATGGTCGAGATTTGGATACTAAATCATATTATGTTAATTCTCCTATTAATAATTTAAACTATGTAGCTGTTGGTTGGTCTTGGAATTTAAGTCAAATTCCTTATCTATATTGGGGTGGTGATAATACTGACTCAGGTGCTGAATGTGTTATGTTTAATATTGAATCTATGATTGACCTTGAAGATAAAATGCCTGATATAATGAAAATGAATCTTTGTGCTAATTGGTTTGGAAGTTTAAGTAGAGGTCATGTTACTGTTGAATGTACTGCTTATAAAGGTGGAGTTATTGTTCATGCTTGGCAATTAAAGAATCATGAAATTGATGTTGATAATAGAGGAATGTTTATTTTTCCTTTGGCTGATGGAACTATTAATATGCCTGATGGACATGGTGGTTATAAAGAATGTTGGTATGGTGAAGTTATTAAAAGAGTTGCTAAATCTAATAATGAAGTAAAATATTTTAGAATTAATCCTGTTAATGATAAAACTATTGGTTTAGATAATATTAAAATAATTCGTCATGGTGGTGGTTATATTCATCGTGATGGTTATTGTTGGTATGAAAATCAACCTAATGATAAATATAAAGTTTGGAATAATCAAGTTAATACAACTGGTACTCCTTTAACTCTTGATAAACCAACTCTTAATATAACTAGTGATGATAATTATAGTTATGAATATCATACAGTTTTGTTAAATGAAGATAACACTGTTTATAATGATAATTATACTGATAACTATAAATTTAGATTTGGTTTTGTTGCAGGTAATTCTGAATTTAGAGGACAACAAACTATTCAATGTTATGTTGGTACACAAGGTGGTAAAGCTGATGATGGTAAGACTTCAATAGGTGAAATAAAATATACTAAACTTAATAAAATTGGTGAATTGACAATATATAGTTCTATTGAAAGTTAAATTAATATTAATTACCAAACAAAAATAACGGTTTAAGTGTTATAGATTATGTAGTTCAAACTATAAATATTAATCTATTTTTTTAACTTAAACCTTAATTTATTATGCAAGTAATTGAAAAAGTGAAAGTTGTTCCAGAGGGCTATAATGGTGCTGGAATGAATTATGACGGTGGTAATCGTCGTGATGTAAACGGTAAGGCTAATGCAGGTTTAACTCTTGGTATTATCGGTACTGCACTTGGTGCTTGGGCTGTTTGGTAATCGTCGTTCTAGTGTATTAGGTGGCGCTGGTGGTGGAATGCTAGGAGATGGTTCTACTAACATTAATGTTCTTGGCGCTACTGCTGGTAGTGGAAGCGGTGCTCCTACTGCTTTTCAAGCATGGGAAAAATCTTGTGAAGATACTTTAGCTCTTCAAGGTGGTCTTTATCAATGGGCTTTGACTCAACAAAATCAACGCTTTGAAGATAGAGAACGTCTTAATAGTGAATTGTTTGGTGTTTATATTGATGGACGTAATCGTACTGATGCTCTTATTGAGAAAAATAACACTGACCATTTTAATCTTTACAAATATACTCGTGATGCTGATGATGATATCCGTAAAGAGTTATCTGATTTGAAAGCTGAATTGGCTGTTACTAAAGCTATTCGTCCTTATCAAGATAAACTTATCCAATGCGAAATGGAAAAGATGTTTACGGCTGGTATCAACTATACTGATAGAAAGACTTGTAATGTTATCTATGGTGTAGTTACTCTTCCAAATGAACCTACTGTTACTGGTCTAGTTGGACGTAATGCTTGTGGATGTTTACCATGTGGTTTTACTCAACCTGCTAGCGGAACTCCTGCTCAGTAATATTACTAAGTTTGATTAAGAACATAAAATTGAAAGAGATATGATACCTGTTACTCAATTCATACTAGGTAATAGCGACCCTTTACTATACCCTAGTGAAAAAATGACTAATAGCATTGATGAACAAATTGCTTTTCTTCAAAGTCAAAAACAAGCAATTAATGAAGCTTATCGTCGTAATGCTATTCCTAATGCAAATAATGGTACAACTCAAAATCAGCAAGTTCCAACTCAAGGAATTTGGGACGCTATTGATGCTGAAATTGCACCACTTACACAAGAACAACAAAATATGCTTCTTAATAATCAAGACTATGTAAATAACTATAATGCTTTACAAAGTATGGTTCAAGCAGAAGTTCTTAATTTAGTTAGAGGAAAAATCGAAGCTAGTGAAGATGGTAAACATTTACTTGAAGAACAACTTAAACTTGTTAAGTTACTTAAAAGTAAAATTGTTGAAGTTACTAACAAAGAAATGGAATTGTTTAAAGCTTTTAAAGAAGCTAGTAAAACTAATCCTAATTTAACTTATGAAGAATTTTTAAAGAAGTAATATTATGGTTGAAATTGTTAATGTTAAAGAGGTTATTAAAGATTATATTATTAAACAATTAGTATCTATGGGTGAAAGTTCTCCAGCTATAAGACTTTTAATTCCTTTAGCTAAAAGAGCGATTACTAATAATATTAATAGTTTTGATAAGTTCTTAAAACCTATTGCAGATAAAGATGGTATGATTGATATTGAAGGTATATTTGATGAAGAAATGGAAGTTATTAATAATATTGATAATTTTAATTTTGATATACCTTTTATTGGTGGCGGTAATATTTCTAAAGGTATTATATCTCTTGAAGTTCCTTATGTGAATAAAATTGTTGCTCTTAATCAAACTGATTTAGAAATTTTAAAAGAATCATTAATCAGTTTAAAAACAAAGTAATATTATGAGAGAAATGCCTTACATTCAACCTTACCATGTTGGTAATCGTCGTGGCGGTAATCAAAATATTCTTGATGAATTTCGTGAATTTCTTGATGCACGTGGAGGACGAGGCGGTCGTGGTGGTAGAGGTGGCATGAGAAATCGTATTGGTTATGATACTTACGATACTTATGGTCGCTCTACTAATAAAAATGACCGAGAAGAAAAGATTTTAACTATGCTTATGAGCGGTGGATATAATGACGATGGCTATCATTTTAATGAGTATGAAGCTAAAGAAGTTGTAGAACAAATGTATCATGTTAAAGACAATAAGAAATATATTGGTGAAAAATATGATATGAATAAAGCTCATGAAATTTGTGAACGCTATAAAGAAGTATTACCTAATGATGTTGAGCCTTGTGATGTTTATGTTGCAATTAACGCTCAATACCATGATTATGCTAAATTATTTGAAGAATGGTTTGGTGGTAATATAGATAATAAAGTGTTTGAAAGTGCTATTACATTTTGGTTTAAAGATGTAGATTTTGATGGTGATAAAGTATGGGAATATTTCCACATGAATAACTAATCATTATTGTAAAACTGTAAAAGGGAATTATCTTCGGATAGTTCCCTTTTTTTATTTATCTAAATTTTAGTATGGACAAATTTATTGATGTAATTGTAGATGGAATCCTTAGTAATTTTGATTTTGGATTTATGTTTATTGTTAATGTTCTAACTTATATTATTATTAAAGTTATTGATTACTTTAATGGTGATAATAAAGTTCCTACTTGGCAAAAAAAAAAGATGTGTATTAGTTATAAGTATTACTGCTATGATTGGTATTTATATTACAGCTGGTTATGATAATACTATTATGTTTGTTAATAGTGCTGTTCTTGCTCCTGTGTTTTGGAGTTGGGTTGTTAGTCCTATTCTAAAGAAACTTGGAGTTGGCTATAAAGATATTGATAATACTATTGGTTAAGATTGTATGAAATTGATTAGCTAGGTTTGATTGACTGATTCAAGCCTGCTCCATCCTCTACGGGGAGTATAGCTTGCCAAATTTAGCTAGTTTTAAGCCTAGCTGATTAACTGTACATGATTTAATGAAAGTCTTGTTATGAGCCTAAAAAGTGGCTCTATGAACGTACATAAATATTTACAATATTAAAATTTAAAATAGTAAAGTTATGAGAGTTATTAAGACTAAACATTTTCCTTTTAATGGTTATAAAGCTATTAATCTTTTTGGTATTATATTTACTAAAGGAGAATTAAGTAATAAAGAACTTAATCATGAAGCTATTCATACAGAACAAATGAAAGAGATGTTATATATCTTTTTCTATATATGGTATGGTATTGAATATCTTATTATAAGACTATTTCATATTAAACAACATGATGCTTATAAAGATGTAAGTTTTGAAGAAGAAGCTCATATTAATGATGATAATATTAATTATATTAGTAAACGTAAACATTATACTTGGACTAAATATCTAGGTATTAATAGTTCTAAAACTGCTTAATTAAAAAATGTTAATAATATTGTTAAACTACTTGTTATTAATAATATAATTTATATTTGTAACAAACTAAATTCTAAAGATATGGAAGATGATAAAAGAGTTAATTATAAGTTAGATGCTATTAATAAACTTATTAATAATCTTAAACTTAGTATTTCTGGTAATAAAGAGCATGATGAGCTTGGAGAAAATAATGTTATAGTTAATCTTGATGAGATTAGTCAAAAGATTACTGAATTACATGAAATGGTTAAAGCTGAATTTGATGAGTTTGAAAATCAACATAAAAGTGAATCAGATGAAACTCAAACTCTTCTTACTGAAAAATTTGATTTAGTTCATTCTGATTTAGCTACTATTAGTGATAAACTTACTACTATTGATACAAATATAAAGAATATGAGTAGTGCATTACAAGGTAAGTTTAATGCTTTAATTGCTGCCGTTAATGATATGAAAGCTAGCAATGATACTAAAAACGATGCTATAATTACTGCTCTTCAAGGACTTGTAACTAAAGTTAATCAAAATACTAATAATATTAATTCTCTTGATGGTCGAGTTGATGCTCTAGAACAAGCTTAACATGAATTTTAATTTAGTAGAAATGTATAATGGCTTGTTAAGATTTAACAAGCATATACTAAATGAACTTGCAGAAGGACTTAAACATCTACCTAATTTAGATGGAGTATCTAAAGGAGATAGTTTAATTATTAATGAACAAGGTAATCCAGCTTGGGGTTCTGCTGCATTTATTCCTACTTTTGAAAATGCTGCGTATGGTATTGAATGGACTAAAGATGATAATGATATAATCAGAATTGGTAATGCTAAATTTCATAGAGAACTTCCTATTCAAAATAGACTTAAAGGTTGTGTCTATAATGAAAAGAAAATCAGTTATTTCCTTAATCCTACGGGTTGGGCTAAACCTCTTGAAAATGGTCTTATTCCTCCTCTTGATGGAAGTGATGGCGATGTTGGGGTAAGAGTTCCAGAGTTTTATATGTGCGTTAAAGATACTGGTACTAAATATCAACTTTGGATAAGTGATTTTAATATTGATGGAACATTTACTAGAGTTCATCCTTTTATTATAAGTCATACCAAAACTATGACTAGAACTAGAGAAGATGGTAAAGAAGAAGTATTTAGTGCTTGTATTAAACCTGATGATACTAGATATTTAGGAGGAAATAAAAGTTCTTCTGTTGTTGCTACTAAATTACAAGGTAGACCTAGAACTGGAATTAGTTATGATAAAGCTAATGAATTTTGTGCCAATCGTGGTGATTGGATTACAATGATTGATTATCTTGAATATTGTGCTTTACAAGCTCTTTGTTATATTGAATATGCTAATTTTGATAATCAAGCTACTTTGAATGTTAATTTAACTAGTGATGGATTTAAACAAGGTGGTCTTGGTGCTGGTGTTACTAATTTAAATTTAGACAGATGGATAACTTTTAATGGTAATAATCCTATTGTACAAACTTATTGGACTGCTGAACATAATATTGGTAATGGTAGTACTAATGGTGACCATTATGAATTAGGAAATTATAATACAGATGGTAGTAATTTAAATACTTATCCTGCTGTTTATCGTGGTATTCTAAATTTCTTTGGTGATATATGGACATTTATTAGAGATGTAGCTATTATAAATCGTAATGCAAATTATAATAGTGTTTATCTTCTTAAAAAAAATGTTAATCATTCTGATGTTACAATAGATAATATTCAAGATAAATGTTATTTTATAGGTGACCAAGCTAATACTAATAGTTTTATTACTGAATTTGATTTTAGATTTGGTCCTTATTTTATTCCTAATAAAGTTGGAACTAATAAAAAAGCTGACTATAATAAGATAAGAGGTAATGATGGACAAGATACAGATAAAGCTGTTCGCGTGCTTACGCTTGGCGGTGGCGCTTCTTACGGTTCTAATGCTGGCTCTGGTCGCTTTGATTCTGATTGGGTTCGGTCCACTTCTAATGCTCTTATCGGCTTCTTTACTACGGTTAAACTTGATTAAATAAGTCCACGTGGAACTGTTGTTAGGAGTAGTTGGTTAATTAATTTGTTTTCTGTTTTTGCATTTCTCGATACTACTCCTGTAACAGTTTATTATAATATTAAATATAATAAACTTAAAACATAATATATTATGACTAAAGATAAACTTAAAGATGATGTTATTAGAACTATATGCTGTTTAAATAGTGATATATCTAATAAAGATAGAGAACTTCTAATTAAATTGTTTAATTCTATTATAGATTATACTAATAATACTGAACTTGAACAAAAATATAATGAATTAGTTAAAAGTATTAATAAAGTAGAAAAATTAGCTAGTGAAACAAAAACAAGCCATAATTATTTATATACTGATGTTAATAATAATCTTAAGCCTAAAGTAAATCATATTGATGAAAGAGTAACTGCATTAGAAAATTCAAGTCAATCTTAATATGGCTAGTCTTAATCAATTAGTTAGTGAATTTGCTCATGCTGTTGGCAATCCTAATAGTATTCCTCTTAGACGTAATCTTCGATATGCTATTCTTCATGGTCGTAATGAACTAATTCGTAAAAGTTATGAAAATCATAAATATGTTGATAAAGGTTTGCAACAACGTATTCGTGTTTCTATTATTAATGTTCCTGATGGTGATTTATATAATAGTCAAACTCTTGGGCTTCCTGCAATTAAACGTACTAAACAAGAAGTTCCAAAGCCAGTTAGACTTATTAATAACTTACCTTTCCAATCAATTAGAACTACCGGACATACTGGGATAGAAATACCATTTGCAAAAGAAGCTAGTGCTAAGTTTTATCATTATCTTGCAGGTATGTGTAATCTTCCTGTTTATGATTATATTAATGGTTATATTTATTTCTTTAGTAATAATAAAGATTGGTTTCAAAATATAGGTTCTATTATTATTGAATCTCCATTTGAAATTCCTTATCTTGTTCCTACCGAAACTGTTGAAAAAGCTAAAGATGTAAATTATGACCCTATTGATGATGAAGCTAAATACGATGATGATGAATTTCTTATTCCTGAAGATATGATTGGAGTTCTTAAAGAGATTGTATTTAAACGTAATCTTGTTGAAGTTCCTCGTCAAACAAATGAAACTCCTATTGATAATTTTGTAACTAGATAAATTATGATTAAAGATATAGATATTAGTCATTATTATAAAAAGTTTATTGAAACTTCTAATGACGATATGGCAAAATATAATAAAGAACTTGAAGTTATAAATAAGATGAAAGCTGATTGTCGTGCTTATATTAAAAGTAAAAATCAAGTTATTAAAGATGATTTAAAAATTAATCTTAATGAATATGGGTTTCAATTTCTTAATGATAATGTTGAATTAATTAATAAGTTAGAGCAATTAATTAATAATCGACTTAGTTATACAGTTGGAGAAAGACGTATTGTTCTTCTCCAACTTTTGCGTTATTGTAACTTAGCTAAAAAAGTAAATGATTATATTGTTGCTCTTAAACTTGCTACAAGACGTTCTGAATTAAGTCTTTCTGATTATAAAAAGTACATTCATAGGTATTATAGTTATGGTGTTCATAAATGTGTTCTTGAAGGCTACGCTTATCATTTTAAATATGAAATTGGTGATTTAGTTATTAATTTCTGGAGATATAGAGATAAACCTAGAGATACTTATGTTGATTGGAACGCTACTAGACTTAAAAAACAAGAAATTATTGATGCTGGTCTTAAACCTTATGATAAAGAAGAAGCAGAAATATATAAAATTCGTGGACTTAAGTATGATGGTATTCCTTATGTAGTTTATAAAACTAATAAAGAGTTTTATGAAATACAACTTATTAATAATGGAACCCATAGCTATAGTGCTATTAAATTCAAGTATGCTAATTATATTAATAGAGAACTTAGAGGTAAAGATGCTAAACAACTTAATTCTGAATGTAAAACTGTTGATGATATTTTTAATCTTAAATTAGGATTAAGAAGTAAACTTCTTGTTTATCTTGAACGAGAACCTAATGCTCCATTTAAATATATTAGAAATGTTAATCAACAAAAGTATGAACGTGGAGCACATAATAATGGTAATAAAACTAGATATAAAAACTAATATTATGGCAAATAATAAAACGATTACGATAGAACATATAATTGGTAAACTTGATAATGATTTCAATCCTGATGGAAGTGATTGGATTCCTAGAGTTCCTGCTTGGTGTGTTGATGCTATGAATGAACTTAAAGTTCTTCGTAAAGTTGATAAGAAAATGAAACTAACCGTCATTAATAAGATAGCTAAAAGTAAATGTTGTCTTATTGATGACGGTCTTAAAGTATATGATAGTAATGGTTGTGAAGTACCTAGAGCTGATACTAGTAAATATAGATGTGGTGATACTGAATCTGCTCCATCCTCTACGGGGGGTCAAGCGGAGGACGAAAGTCCGGAGCGTGCTACTAATAAAGACTATCTTGGTATGCCCGATGATTGTTGTCCTAATGGTTCTAGAACTAGAGAAGTTATTGATACTGGTAAAGTAGGATGTAATCCTGTTGTTTATACAGTTCATAATAATACTGAATGTCCAAGATGTCAGCATGAAGTTCATTCTCATTGTCAGACCCCCCGTGGAGGATATGATAAATCAAATCATAATTATATTCTTATTGGAGGTAATACTATTGAACTTAATTTTAATGATACTTGTATAACAGTTGTTTATAAAGATATTGAAACTCAATATAGTGATAATTATCATTGTGAGATTCCTGTTATACCTGCTAATGGTAAATTAATTCAAGGTCTTACTTATTATTGTATGGCTCGTATGCTTATGAGAGGATATAAACATCCTGTATTTAATCTTTCTGCTAGTCAATATGGAACTAATCCTTTCTATCTATGGGAAAGTATGAAGAAAGATATTAAGACTAGTATTCTATTAGATGAACAAAGTGATGATGATAGTGGTTGGAATGAGTTCTTTTATAACTTTACTTTTCCTAAATAATTATGAATATACAAAAGAAACTTAGTCTTAATAAACATCCGGGTGATTGTGTACCTTATTCATTAGTTGCTGCTAAGAACGTTAAAGTAAGTAATGATGATAGGATGATTGTTAATGAAGAAGGACTTGAAGATTGTAAAGCAATTGCCAATTCTATTCATGAAGATGGTATTAATAATTTTAAAATAGTTGGTGTTATTCCAACTAGTACTGAACTTATTTTATTTATTGTTAATACTGATTCTAATGAGTCTTATATTTATAGATATAATGAACAAGCTGATAATTGTTATAGAGTAAATAGTAATTGGAAATATAATGGTGGAAAGATTAAAGGAACATATACTTATAATGTTAAAAATCATCTTATTATAGCTATTGCTGAAAGTAATGCTTCTATTAATGTTCCTCTTAAAACTATTAATATTGATTTAGATTCTGACCGTCCTGATTCTGAAATGTCTGTTATTCCACAAATAACTTTACCTACTATTAGTGGTTTAAATTATGTTAGTGGTGGAGCTTATAAAGGATTTTATTTTATATTTATTAGATATAAGATAGATAAAACTAATTATACTAAATGGTATAGTATTGGATTTCCTATTTTTAATGATGTTATAATTCCACAAGTTATTAATAAAGTTTGTTTTAGAAAAACTAATGTTTATGAACCGAAAGATGAACCAAATGGTTATTGTTATGGTAATACTGATTCATTTAGTGATTCTAAAGATATATGTAATCAAACTTTTGAAATAAATATTAGTGGAGGTCGTTCTGGTCTTTATCAACTTGGTTTTATTGTATGTAAAAAAAAAGATAGTACTCAAGCGTTTAGAACAGATGATTTAAATAATAATATTTTTAAATTTAGTAGAGATGTTCTTGTTGAATATAATGTTGCTGATTTAACTACTGACTATTATAATTATTATAATGTTGGTAATATCATTAATTATAAGAATAGAATATATATTGCTAATTATAATGAAAAAACTGATAACAATGATAGAACTTTAAATAATGGTAAAACATTAGAAGAGACTGTTAAAGATATTACTATTAAACTTCGTAATAAAGCTGTTAATGCTTATTATAATGATTATACTACTGTCAATGCAGTTAGTGAAAAAGGTCCTTATTTTAAAATGGCTAATCTTCAAATTACTGGTACTGCTGATTGGCAAATTAAAGATATTAATAAAGTATTCAATAATAATCAATATCCTTTTCGTACTTTTAGAACTTTATTTAATGATACAGTTATACAAGGTATTGCAGCACATGAATATTTAAAAATTAATTATAATGCTAAAATAAAAGTAGGTAGTAGAGGTAGTCATAATCTTAAAGAATATCTTGCTTGTCATTGTTTTATTATTCCTACAAGTTATAAATATGAAAATAATCAATCTGTTTATACTTTACCTAGTACAGTTAAAATAGCTTGTTATGTTTATAATGGAACTGGATTTACAGAAGATGCTGTATTTACTAGTGGGCAAGTATTATTTGGAGATACTATATTTGATATTGATAATTGTAAAATGAGAATTACTCATTCTATTATTGAGCCTAGTTATGATTTTAATGAACGTAAGAAAAATGATACTCTTATTCCCGGAGAAGTATATAATTTCTTTATTCATTTTGTTGATAAATATGGTGATGCTAGTAGAGGATATAAATTGTCAAATAAAGATAAGTATATAAATAATATTGTTAATGATGGTTCTCATTGTACTATAATTACTTTTAATTGGAACAATCAAGGTAATGGTAATATTCCATATTGGGTAGTTATTAGTGGAGATATTCCAATATCTACTATTAGTTCTAATATTAAAAGATATATTGCTAATCATAAAATTGTAGTTTATACTGCTGAACCAATAAATAATCCTACTACTAATATATTACTTAATAGTTCTGGTGAACTTGAAGCTACTAATAAAGATGAACTATATACTCTTATATCTAATTACTTTATTGATTATCAAGATAAAGATAAATATAATGATTTATATGTTTATCAAGTTATAAATAGTGGTAGTTATACTCCTTGTAGTAATCAAGTAATAGGTGCTATTGGTGTTGATAATGAAGCTAAATTTGGTTATTACGAAAATATTAATGGTGATGAACTATTTAGAATACCTGATTTAATATTTGATGCTGAAGCTATTGGTGGTGAACATACTAGAGGTTTTATATATAATATGAATAATACTTTTAATAAGTTTTATATTCGTGCTAATATTGATACTACTTTATGGAATCAAATTAAAGAATTAGGTTATGTTGGATGGTTTATTAGTTATGAAAAAAGTTGAACCTATTACTAGATATACTGGATTACTAACTAGAAAAGATTATTGTAATATAGCTAGTAATGTTACTTGGCAAGATGGTAGTTGGGGTACAAAACCCGGTTTTGTAGCGAATAATTTTACTAGTGATAAATGTTATCTATATAGTGGTCGATTTGATATTGATGATAGTATTAAATATGATTTTAATATTATTCGTATTGATGGTAAATGTAAATTTGAACCTTATAAAGAGAAACATGATGTAGTTGATATGGTAGTTAATACTACCTATCCTTATAGTTATAATATGCCAGTTATAGGTGTTATTAGTAGAAATGAATATAAACCTATTAATAATTATAAACTAGTAGTTGCTGATAGTGTTACTGATAGTAGAGCTGGAAAAGGAACTGCTCTTGAAATGGATGATTATAAGGAATTACTACTTGATGCTGAAACTATGTTTCTTGCAACAGTTCTTAATTGTACTAAAAATATTTATACTAGTAAAGAAAAAGAACTTGTAAGACTTAATGACGTTTGTTATAATGGTGGAACTTATTCTATTGAACATGGATATAATGGTAGAATGACTTATGATGGTGTTCTTATTTATAATGATAATGGAGTTATAATGAACGAAGGTAATTATAAATTATATACTCCTACTAATAATCAATATTATTATAGTGGTGATGAACCATGTTGGTTTGATATTCCATTTAATGTTTATGTTCAATTTCCTTTATATAGTGATAAGTTCTTTGAAAGTAAACGTTTTAATAATGAACCTAGTAAGATAGCTTTTAGTATTAAAGAAGACACTGATAAAAAAAGTGTTGCTTTTGGTACATTTGTAGAACCTAAAAATAGTGTTGATTTATTTAAAGACCCTATTGGAAATGTTGACCAATATGTTCCTAAATTGTTAACTCAATATCGTAATGATATTATTAATATTACTCGTTTTGATAAAACTATAAGACGTAGTAATGTTATTCAAGATGAAAGTGAAGTTAATGCTTGGAGAATATTTCCTATTGAGGGTTATAAAAATATTACTGAAAATAAAGGAAGTATAACTAATTTAGTTGGAATTGGATATTATCTTTTAGTTCATACTCAACATAGTATGTTTATGTTTGATATAAGTGCTGCACTTAAAACTAGAGATGAAAATGTTCAATTATATCAACCTGATGCTTTTGAAGTTGATTATAAAGAAGTCTTTACTAGTGATAAAGGTTATGGTGGACTGCAAGATGATTTAGCATATATAGTTGGAGAATTTGGTTATATTTTTTTATAATGATGATTTTCATAAACTTTATCAATTTGATGATGGTCAACTTAAAATAATGGATGAAGATATTAAATTATGGTTAGATAAATATCATCCTAATAAAGTTAGATTTGCTCATGATAAATTTAATAATCGTATTCTAATTAAATTTGATTATACTTATGATAATATTAATCCTAATACTAAAGAATCTATTATAGAATCACATAATGAAGTTATTAGTTTTAATTATAAAGTAGGTAGTTTTATTAGTTTACATGATTATTATTTTAATAATGCTTGGTCTACTAAAACTAAATGTTATTTTCAAACTGAACATAATAATGATAGACTTAATTGTCCTCTTCATGTATTTACTCATGAATATAATTATGGTAGATTTAATACTCACATGGGTGATGATAGTAGAAGTCTATATTTAGTATCTAAACAAGAAGTTGGTGATGAGCCTATATTAATTCATAATAGTTATATTGATATTATGGTTAATGAATCTTATGAACTTATTAAATTTCTTGAATTTATTAAATATAAAGTATATAAGATATATATTCCTATTTATAGTGATAATATTAATAATCCTGTTGATTTAAGAGAACATCCTTATGCTGGAGATATACTTCGTATATTTAATGAAGATAATGATACTGATGATATAAATATTAATATTGATAAACTTAATGAATTTAATAAGTATAAAAAACCTTGGTATGAACTTACTCAATATAACTTTAATTATTTTCGTAATGCGATTAAAGAACATCCTAATACAGTAAGTGATAAACTTCGTAGAGTATATGGTAATTATTTTGTAGTTCGTTTTATATTTAATAATTCAGATAATAAGCGCATTGAATTTGAAAGTCTTGAATGTGCTCAAACTCAATTTAGAAAATTATGATACAGTATAGAGATAGACAAAGACAAAAAGCTTTTATTGGTGCTATTATTGGTGCAGCTGCTAGTATTGCTGGTGGTATAATTAAAGGCAATAAACAAAAGAAAGCTCAAGAAAAAGCCCAAGCTGAAGCTCAAGCTGCACAAGACCATAAAGATGCTTTACAAAATGCTCAAGCTTTAACTAGTGCTTATGCCAATCAAGATTATGTTGGTCAATATAATGATAAGCTTACTCTTAAATGTGGTGGTAGAGTTCGACGTAAAGCTGGTTTCGGTACTGAATTTGCTGATGCTCTTCCCGGTTTAGGTAATCTTGCTAGTTCTATTACAGGAGTTCAAGGACTTGGTGAATTAGGTACTGCAATAGGTCAAGGTATTTCTGCTAATCAACAAATTAATGAAAATAAACGTATTGCTCAAGAAGCTGAGCAACGTAAACAACTTCAAGCTGGTCAACAGCAACTTAATATTACTTCTGATAAAATGACTAATCCAATGACTATGTATCAACGTTCTAGTTTTATTAATAAATATAAATGTGGCGGACGTAGAAAAGCATGGATTGGTGCTGCTATTGGTGCTGCTGGAAGTTTAATTGGTGGTATGTTTGGAAGTAAAGGACAACAACCAATTCAAGTTAAACAAGCTGACCAAGCTAGTTATAGTGCTCCTAAAACTGGTCTTGAACGTCCTGAATGGATTACTAATGGTACTGTTCAACAACCTGTTATGCCTCAATCAGTATATCGAGATAGGCTAAATGTATATCGCTGTGGCGGTCATAGACGCTAGTCTTTTTTCTCTGTTGAATTATTATATATAGGTATGAACTATTAATCGACTGATAGGCTATCGTTCAGCAGAGAGCCTTAAAATCAATCAAATTACAATTTCTCATTATATTATATAAAATGCCTAGAAAAGATAAAGTTATTCATATAAGTAATTTACCTAGTACATTTAGAGGTAATGTTACTCGTAATGGAAGATTTATTCAAAATGGTATTCCTCCACTCGGTGGAGCTTATGATAAAGTTGCTAAATCTACTGGTTTAATAAGACTTGGTAATGAATTTCTCTATAATGGTGTAAACAATTTAGTATCTAAAGATAATAGAGAAAAATTAATGAATAATACTGCCGGTAGACTTATTAATTATGTTAAAGATTTTAATAAAGAATCTTTTCCTAGTGATGATGAACTTGGACCAACATTTCCATTTAATATTATTCAAACTCCTAGAAGTAATGGAAAAAATCTTCCTCAAAAACAATATGCTGTTGGTGGTAAAGTACCAAATGTAGTTGCTGGTGGTATTGCTCAACCTCTTGGTAATAATTTCTTTTATATGAATGGAAGAAAACATAGTCAAGGTGGTATTGATATTGGTCCTAGTGATAAAACTGGTATTGAAGTAGAAGGTGGTGAAGTAGTTGAAACTAATGGAAATGAACTTAAAGTTTATTCTGCACAACCTATTCTTAACGGTGCTAGTCCTGCTAAATTAGTTATGGGTGGAGCTAATCCTAATAAAGTATTTAAAGCTCAAGAAGATTTTAAAGATAGAAATAGAATTAATGATGATGGAACTAAATATAAAGAAGGTGGCAAAATTTATCAAGCACCTGATGAATATAAAAGACAAATCGCTGAAAGTGGTTCGATAATTATTGGTGGTTATCCTACAATAGCTGGTAATAGAAATTATAAATTTATTAAAGGTCTAACTAAAGCTTCTAGAATAGGTAGAACTGCTACTAATTTTATTAATTTAGGTAGACAAAAAAATTTATGATTTAGCTAATAAAATTGATAATTTGGATTAATCAAGGAATTAAAGAAGTTTATAAAACAACTATTGGTAAACATGGTAGTAATCTTCCTAGAACTATTGATTATATAAATAAAAATAATATAAATGAAAATAAAAAAAAAGCTATGGGTGGATTAAGTAGAGATAAAGATTATGGTTCTAAAAAAGAAACCTTATCCTAGTGTAGCTAAAAAAGATTTTGCTGGTGGACATAGAAGTTATCCTATTCCTACAAAAAGCAGATGCTGTTGATGCTTTAAGACTTGCGGGATTACATGGACGTAGTGATGTTAAAACTAAAGTTTATAATAAATATCCAGAACTTAGAAAGAAAGGTAATGTTGGATTAGTTGTTAGTATTAATGGTAATGTTAAGAATGGATTAATTCATTCTCCATCCTCTACGGGGGGTCTACGCGATAAATTTGCTGTTGGTGGAAATCGTATTAATCGTCATGGAAGAACTTTGGAATATAATGAACAAATTGGAGCTTATGTTCCTATTACTAATAGAACTATTAGTAGAACTTCTGCTTATCCTATTAATAAATCTGCTAGAGGAGAAACTATTGTTGGTAGTGATTATACTTTTAGAAATGGAAGATGGTCTAAAAATAATACTACAAATAATAATACTAATAAATCTAATATTGATAATGAAAATCGTCGTCCTCAATATTATGCAGAACGTAGACTTCCTTTATTTGAAGATGGTGCTGGAATTACTAGCGGTTTAGTTAGAGCTGGTTGGAGTCATGGAAATGATAAAGGTATTAGTACAAATAATACTAATATTCCAAGTTTATCTGCAACTAAATCTAGCGGGAAGACCCCCCGTAGAGGACGAAGTAAGTCAAGTCAATCAACTCAATCTGTTCCTACTAAAACACCTCCTACTGCTGTTTATAATCGCAATTTACCTAAAGTAGAAGCTAGTATTCCTACTACTTTATCTGTTTCTACTAGTACTCCTAATCAAGGAACAAAATATTCTGATAGTAAAGGTCAAGGTAAATTTAAAAATCTTACTACTGCTGATTGGATTGGATTAGGTAGTAATGTAGCTGGTAGTTTAGCTAGCTATTTTGCTAGTAGAAGAGCTATTAATAAAATGAGAGGTCCAGGTCAACCTACTCTTATTAGTGCTAATAAACTTAAAACTAAATATAATATTAATCCTCAACTTGATAGAATTAGAGAAGATAAATTTGAGGCTTATCGTGATATTGATTCTAATACTGCTAGTAGTCGTGTAAGTTTAGCTCGTAAACAACGAGTTCGTAATACTGCTGGTCAAGCTGCTAATGAACTTTATGGTAATAAAGAAAATATAGAAACTAATCTTATTAATCAAGATAGACGTAATCAACAAAGTGTTCGTCAATTTAATGCTCAACAATATAATCAATATATAGATAGAAAAACAGCATTTGATAATGGTATTAGAGAAGCTAAAGTAACTAATATTAATAATTTATTTAGTGGAATTAATGCTGGTATTCAAGATATGATTAGTAGATATGAAAATCGTAAAGCTTTAAATAATACTATTGGTGCGATGAGAGCATCTGCTCCTAATGTAGATGATAGAATTATGCGAGATGCTGGAGTTGATTATGATGAATTTATTATTCGTAAACGTAGAAAACTTGGAGGAAAACAATCATGCCGATAAACTTTTATACTCCTACTTTTAGACAACAAGTTAATCCTATTGACTTAAATGTCTTAGCTAGAACTTATAATACTCTTGAACAAGGTCATCAACAAGCTATTCAAACTAAATCTCAAATTGATGCTCAACTTGCTCAATTAGATTTAAATGAAGCTGAAGATGCTTGGCGTCAAGAACAACTTAATAAAGTTCGTAATGCTCTTACCGAAAATATGCAATATGGTAATGCGTATTCTAGTCTTGATGATATAGTTGGAACTTATGGAGATATAACTTCAAGTCCGGGAATGATTGGTCGTTTACGTGCTCAACAAGATTATAAAGCTTATATAGATAATCTTGATAAACGTACTGATTTATCTGAAGATTATAAGAATTATTATCGTACTGTTAATAAATATAATTATCAAGATATAACTGATAAGAATGGTAATGTTATTGGTGGAAGTAAATGGACTCCTATCGATAAAGAAGTTTCTGAAATTCCTATGAATCAAATACTTAATCAAGCACTTCAATGGGCTGCTAAAGAACAAGGCGGCGGTAGTCAAACAAGATGGCTTGATGCTAATGGAAAAGTTACTGATGATATTACTAAATCTGTTACAGGAGAGATTTATTCTCATACTAAAGGTGATTGGCAAAGGTTAAGTAAAGCTAAACTTGCTGAAGCTGTTAAAGCTGTTATTGAAAATACTCCTGGTGCTAAAGCTAGTCTTGAACAAGATTATAAGATTGCTAAATGGAAATATGACCAAAATGGAAGTAATCCCGATATAACAGATAAAAATGGTATTCTTCTTACTCCTGAACAATATCTTGCTAAACGTATTGACCCTTTCTATAATGCTGCAACTTTTTATAATCAAAGTAGTAATACTACTTATGGTGAAGCATGGAAAGCTCAATTAGCTTTAGCTAAACAAGCTGGACTAGGAAGTACAACTCAAAGAAAACAAGCTATTGATAATTTAACTTATAAAGGTACTTCTGTTCGTATTGATAATTTTATGCCTGCTCAAGCTCAAGCTGAAATTACTAGTAATAGACAATCAATAGCTGGATTGCTTAGTAAATATAATCCTGATATTAATATTAATTTAAGCACTGCTAATCCAGATGATATTAGAACTAGTATCATGACTAATATTACTAGCCCATCTGATAGAGCATATGCTCTAAGTTATCTTAATGATATTATTGATAATCAAGAATATATTAATAGTCTTAAAGTTGGTAAATCTCAAGATAGTATTGATGGATTTGATACATATAATTCAATTATTAGTTTAAGCGATTTACCTAGTAATAAATATTCAGATAGATATAGCAAATATGTTAATCAAATATTTGGAGATAGTTCTGCTATTAGACAATACTTTAATAACGATGATGTATATAATTCATTTATTAATGCTATTGGTGGAGAGAAAAAAAAAAGCTAGTCTTGGAATAAGATTTGGTTCTGATGGTAATGGTTATAGATATGCTGAATTACCTAAAGATTATCATAAATCTATTTATAGTTTTGGTAAAGCTGTTAAAGAAGCTGAAGATACTAGGAATCCTTTAAATGCTTTTCTTAATTCTGCTAAGACTAGATTTTTTGGTTATGGTGATAAATTTATTCGAGTTGACTCTAATGGTGAAGAACATCATACTGGATTACCAATAGGCAATAAAGAACCTTATATTGGTTTAATTGATTATGTTGATTCTCTTAAATCTAAAAATGATGCTGTTCTTGATGGTGGTCAAATAACTTCTTCTACTATTGGTATATCTGCAATGACTCCTGAACTTGCTGAACTTAATTTTGTTATGAGTTCTAATCCAGAAGCTGCTAGTAAATATTCTGCTCAAAAGAAACAATTAGAAGAACAAGCTATGTCTGCTATTAAAGCCGGTATTGATTTAACTCAAGGAGAATCTTATATTACTAGTGAAAATGGAATATTTGAACCTATGACTTCTGAAGATAGAAAAGCTTATACAGCTTATCTTAGAAGTGCTAAAGAAAATGAAATTACTCCTACTATTGTTCGTGACCCAAAAACTGGTGATGTTGGAATTCAAATTAATATTGCAGGTTACTATGATACAGAAGGTAAACTTAAAAGAGAACCTATTACTTTACTTGTAGGTAGTGGTGCTATTGATAGTTCTATTATTCAATCTTGGAATCAAGATACTAGTTGGAGAGCTGCTGGTAAAGTAGAAAATTACTATAATGCTAATAGACCTATTTCTCTTACTAATAATGCTGCATTTACTGGAATTGATAAATTTAAATTAGTACCTAATGGTGGAGGTTTTAATTTAATTAATTCTACTAATAATCAAACTATTGGTTTAGTAAGTAAAGAAAAATGCTGTTGATATTGTAGATAATTTATCTCAATGGGAACAAACTGTAACTGCTGTGAAAGCTGGAATGACAGTAGATGAAAATGCTGTTAAAGCTATTCAACAAAATGTTGCTACTAAACTTGCCCAACTTAGTGGCAGTTCAGACCCTTATGTTATTCAATATTACTATGATGAATTAACTAATAATCTATATTAATATGGATGTATTAAAGTTTCTACAAGGTGGTAATAAAACACCTAATCCTGAATATAATCCTAAAACTAAAAAGGGGGCTATACAGCCTCCTACTTTAGTTGATTACAACCCTGGCGCTTCTATTAGTGACCAGGGTCGTAGTCGTTTATTTAGTCGTATTGCTGGACAATCATATAATCTTAATCAATATGATATAGATAAATATGCTCCTTATGATGTTTATGTTAATCCTGTTGATGACCCAGAAAAACTTGATAAAGAACGTGCTGTTAATCAAAGTAATTGGGAACAAGGGTTAAGAATGATTGGGCAAATTGGTAATGAGATTACTGTTGGTACAGCTATTGGTTTTGCAGATTTAGCTGATGCTTTCTATAATATGATTAGTAATAGTCCTAATGATTATCAATCTGAAATAAGTTCTGAACTTGAATCTTTAAAAGAATCTATTAATGAAAGATTAGCTATATATCGAGAAAATCCTAATGCTGCTTTTGATATTGGAGATTTTGCTTGGTGGGCTAGCAATGCTCCTAGTATAGCTAGTTCTTTAACTCTTATGGTTCCTAGTATTGGTCTTGCTAAAGGTGTTTCTTTATTAGGTAAAGGTATAAAGTTTAATAAATTAGCTAATAAAATGCTAATGCTATTAATATGACTCAAAAGAGTAGAGCCATTACTGGTAGAATAGCAGAAGCTACTGCTATTGGAGTTCCTTCTCGTTATCTTGAAAATTATCAAGAAGCTAGACAAACTTATAATGATATTGAAGATTATTCTAAAACTCAACTTGCTAATATGAATGATAAACAAAGAGAAGAGTTTTATAATAATAATCCTAAATATAAAGATATGTCTGATGAAGAAGTAGCTAAAGATATTGCTAAAAATAGTGCTGATATTACTTTTTTGCTGAAGATTGGGCTAATGTTCTTTTTGACGTATGGCGAGTTTATAGTTTAAAAAACTTATGGAAAAATGCTTTAAGTGGTAATACAACTAGTTCTAGACTTAGAAATTTAAATATTGCATTTAATAGTAATATTGATGATGCTGCTGCAATTACTAATGCTTTAAGTAATAAAACTACTAAACAAGCTATTACTAGTACATTAAAAGATGTGGGTAATGATATTCTTCATGGTGTTAGAGCTGAATGGATAGAAGGGGTTGAAGAAGCTATTAATTATATAGCTAGTCAAGATGGTTTATATAATGGTAAAAAAGTATTTGATAAAGATATTCCTCAACAAACTATTAAAGATTATCTTCAAGACCCAATGTTATGGGAGCAAGCATTTTGGGGTGCTCTTGGTGGTGTTACTTTTAGTAGTGTTATGAATAAAGCTGGAGAGTTTATTAATAAACGTCTTGATAAAGATTGGATTTCTGCTGAAAAACAAAGAGAAAACGAAATTCTTGGTCGTACTGCTACTTTTCAAGCATATCAAGAAAGACTTAATAGTATTGCTAATGGTAAAAATCCATTTATAACTATTACTGATGAAAATGGTCAACAGGTTAATCCAAATATTATTAATGGTACTGAAGAAGAACTTCGTAATATAGCTGAAAAAGAATATATGGATAATATTATTATTAATTCTATGAACGCTGGTAATTTAGGACTTCTTGAAAGTTCTATTAATAGTAAAGAATTTAATGATAGTATTACTAATAAACTTGGATTACAACAACAAGATAGTAATGAACTTATTAATAGATTTAAAATTGAAATTAATAATCTTAAAAATGAATATAATACTACTTTAAATAAAGTTAATAGACTTGGTGGCGGATTTGAAGTTGGTCGTATTATAGCTACCCAAATGGTTCATGCTCGTAATCGTCAAGAAAATTATAATAATCTTCTTAATTGGGCTAATGATGTTTTAAATCAAGATATTACAAATAATCATATTGAAGATGTTGATATTAATTCTGCTAAGAATGGTATTTATCAACATATTATTGATAGTATTCAAAGAGATATTAAAACTATTCAAGATAACGCTGCAATTAATAATTCTGTTAAACAAGAACGTATTGCTCAATTAAATGAGCGATTAGATGCTATTAATAAACTTTATATTCCTATTGATATTGAAAATAAAAATGATGTTCAATCAGCTATTCAACTTCAAAAACAATATAATGAAGTATTTAAAGATTTAGCAGAAGTTGTTAATGCTGAGATTAATGTTGAAGTTAATAAAAATCAACTTAATTTATCTGATGATAATATTAAATCTCGTATAACTTATCTTAATAACTTCTTTGATAATAGTCGTAAAAAAGATTGTTAATAAAGCTATGGACGATTTACGTAATGCTTATAAACAATATGGTAAAGATTATGTCAATTCTGTTATTAAAGATGCTAATAATGGTAATAAACCTAATATAGATAAAACTATTCGAGATGCTTATGCTGCACTTGATTTAAGTTCTAAAGGTAATGAATATCTTAAAAATACAATAGAACAATTAGCTGAGATTGTTGAGATTGAAAACGATGTTAATAATACTCCTAAAGAAGAAGAAGTTGCTCCTGTTAATCCTGATGTTAATGAAGTTAATGAAACTGATGTAGATGATACTAACTCATCTCCATCCTCTACGGGGGGTATAGCGGAGCGAAGCGAAGCGGTTCCTAGTGAGCCTACTAATACTGAACAACCTCAATCTCAAACTGAACAACCAATTTCTCAAGAACCTATTAGTACTCCTAAACCTGAAGTTAATAATACTCTTCCAGATGATGATTTCGAACGTGGTCAAATAGGTACTGATTTGGTTTATGAAAGTATTGCTGATTTAGAAGATTCTTTAGGACATGAATCTACTAGTAGTGATTTACTTAATGCTAGACAATCTATTATTGATAAACTTAGTCAAGCTGGATTTGAACAAACGGAAGCTACTGACATAGTTAATAATATTATTGACGGTCTTACAGGAGGTAGTTTATATAGTTCTGTTCAAGATGATAGTACTAGACGTTTATTACTTAATGCTACTTATGCTACTGTTACAGGTAATGAACGTAATATAGAAGCTATTATGGATGATTTTGCTAATAGTGTTGATAGTGAAGGTAATACTAGAGGTAAAATTGTTAATGGTAAAGTCTATCTTAGTATTGGTCAATTAGTTGAATATATAGATAGTGTTACAGGTAATAAAATTATTAAAAATTATTTGTTTAATCAAATAAAAAACTATCTTTACGCCAGCACTAATAATCAAGGTAAATATCGTGCTACTGATGATGAATCAACTATTAAAAAACTTAATGCTAGACAATTTGTTCAATATGTAGATGGTGGTATTGCTAAAGAACGTCTTGAAAGACTTCAAGTTGAACATACTAATAATGTTAATCTTAAGTATATAATAGAGAATGAAAATGTTAAAGCATTTACTTCTATTAAACAAGGTGATTATCTAAAAACTGAATATGATAGTAAGCTTAGACGTATTAATATACTTGCTAATGGTACAATTATTGGTTATATAGGAGTTCCAAATATTGATAAGTTTGGTAATTATGATATGGTTAATCAAGGTTGGAAATATAATATTCATGCTGAAAATGGTCAAGTTGTTTCTCCGCTTAAAGATGCTTTAATTAGTATTCTTGATGGCGATAGATTTGATGAAGAATTTATTGGTCATTTATATGAACTTGCCGTTAAAGAAGAAGTTACAAATAAAGAACTTGATACTTTATTTAAAGAATTTGAAACTAAATATCCTGATATAGTTAGAGATTTTACTACTCCTGTTGCAAGTTTTGATTTAGCTGGACATCTTGTTAATCTTACTAAATACATATTTAATCAGCCTTATGAAAATAGTCATGAAGCTAGTATTAATCGTTGGTTTAATAATCTTCTTAATAGTTATGACCAAGCTATTACAATAGTTAAAGGTGATTTTAAAGGTAAAGTTAAAGCTGTTAATGTTAAATATGGAGTTCTTAATACTATTGATGATACTAATGGCGAATGGAATGATGTACAAGAAACAGTAGTTAATTATAATGAAGATGTTAATAAACTTGGTGTAGTTGTACAAGGTCAATTATATCTTAATGGAGAAAGTAAACCTACTATTATTGAAAATCTTACTACTAATGGTATGCCTGTTATTAGTATTCCAAGTAGTGATGGTACTTCTCTATATGCTTTTTGTAAACAAGTTCCATTAAATAGTAATCTACTTAAAGGTGATGCTCGACGTATTATTAATTCTATTAAAAATGAAGTTAATAATCTTTGTAGAGATTATATTAGTGGTAAAATAAGTTTTGGTGAACTTAAACAAAGTCTTGGAGATATATTTGGAAATAATAAACTTATTAACGGAGATAGAAATACTGGACTTCAAATTAGTATTAATCCTACTAATATAGGCTTTTATGTTAAAGGTGCACATTTTAATGGTAAAGATTATGCTTTTACTATTAATTCTGATGCTGGTAATTATAAACGTAATATTATTATTAATTCTCCTTATGTTGTTAATAGTGCTTTTAAAATAGGTAAAAGTTATGGTATTAATGCTAGTACTATTGATGAATTAGATAATGCTCTTCGTCCTGTTATTGATGAAATGTTTAACTATGCTCAATTTGCTATTAGTAAAGATTTTATTAATGATAGTACAAAAACTAATGATAAAACTAATAAATATATTTATCGTGAAAATGGTAAAACTATTATAAATATTGATGGTAAAACTTATAGTTATAATAGTTATCAAAATTTTATTATTAGTAATGGTTTAGTTAGAACTAAATTAGCTAATACTAATACTAATGAAACTGCTGGTAATTGGCAAATAGATATTCATTCTAAACTTGATATTACTTATGAACTTGAGGGTAGACCCCCCGTGGAGGATGGAGCAATACCTGAACAGCTATCAGAGTTCATGTTAGATGATACTCTTAATGCTATTAATTTTAATGCTTTTGAATCTGCTATAACTGCTAAGAATTTAACTCGTGGACTTAAAAAGTATTTTGCTAATGACCAAACTGCTATTGATTATATTAATGCTCTTCAAAAGATTGGTATTTTACCTAAGAATATTCAAGTTGTAGATAGTATTACTGATAATAATGGTAATCAAGTTAATGCTGTTTATCATCGTGATACAGATACTATTGAACTTAATCGTTCTGCTATTGCTGGTCAAAGAGTTTATCGAGTTGTTAATATTATACTTCATGAAAGTTTACATAGACAACTTTATACTAAATATAATACTGAACAAGCTCTTGCTTTAGTTAAACCTATATATGATAAATTTAAAGCTTGGCTTGATATTCAAGATGATGCTACTAAAGAAAGACTTAAACCTTATCTATTTGAGAATTTTAATACAAGTGAAGCTCTTGAAGAATTTCTAGTTGAAAGTATTACTAGTAATGCTCTTATGACTGCACTTAATGAAATTAAATATGATAATAGAAAAGTTAATAAACGTAAGACTTTATTTAGTAGACTTCTTGAAGTTATTGCTGATATGTTAGGTATTAAGATTAATGAAGATAGTTTATTAGCTGCTGCTAGAGATGCTTATAAAGCTATTAAAAAAATGCCTAAAGAAAGTAATCAAGAGGCTATTCAAGGAACTTTTCAGTTTGAAGAAGAAACTGCTAGTACAGAACAAACTGAAAATCCTAATGAAGATAACAGTCAAGATTATAATTATAATAATGATAATCTTAATGATGGACTTGATATGTTTAGTAGTGTTGATGATGATATAGTGTCAAATATGGCTGAATTAACTAGCCGTTTACCAATAGACCAACAGTCCGAATTTGCCACTTTGCTTGACACAGGGCGCATCAGTTTTAGCTGTATGTAGAATTAATCGAGCAAATATAAAAGTCGCTTAAAACGAAAGAAAACAGCCTCTATGACGATGTAATAAAATTTTACTTTACATTAGTCATAGAGGTATTACTATTAATGAATTTAAACTTAAATATAAACTTATGAGTTGTGGAAATATTAAACTTGTAGGATATAATAATCTTAATAATATTATTATTAAAGAACATGGTTCTAATAATGCAGATTATTATAGTCTTATAGCTATGGTTGAAGACCCAATCTTTAAGAAGATTATAGCTGATAGAGGTATTAATGTTAAAACTTCTGGAAGACAAGCTTATAATGCTCTTCTTGAAGCTAGAGCTATTAAACTTCGTAATATGGACGATGTAGCTTCTATTGCTGAAAAAGAAGAACGTGGTTTGTTTAGTACAATTAAAGCTAGAGATACAGCTATTACTTATATGGCTGATATTATGAATAAACTTAGTTTTAATTTTTTTATATAATGGCGCTCCATTAAATTTTAATGAAATTAAAAAACGTACTAATGAAACTGTTATTAATGCTGGACTTAAACGTGCTAAGAAATTAGCTGGAAGTGATGAAGCTAAAAATAATGAACTTAATAGTTTTATTAATAATCCAAGTCCTGCTATTAAAATTAATGGTCTTGGAGCATTTCTTCGTAAATATGGTGATGCTCAAGATTTTAATTATGGTGCATTACTTCGTTCTTTAACTAATACTGAATTTAATGAAGCTCTTTTTAATAATAAAAATGTAGCTAAACTTATTAAACGAGATGAATTATATCAAACTACTGATTATGAAGAATTAGGCGGTTATCTTGATGAAACTTCTACTGAAGGTGATGAAAATAGTATAGATGATGGTATTGATTTAATGACTCAACTTTGGAATTTAAGTATTGGTGAAGTTAAAGATTTTAATAAACACGTAGAAGAAATTATTAAATATCATCTTGCAAGTTTACCTAAACTTACTGCTGCTTCTCAACTTAATAATGGAAGTTATCCTTTTGATACTAATAATGAATTAGGAGTTGTTACTTTTTCTGATGCTAATTATTTATCTAAAATATTATATGCTAGTGCTGATACTAGTAATGTAGATAATTTTATAGCTAGTCTTAAACGTATATCTGAAACTATTCCAAATTGTGAATGTTTAATTCAATTACATGATTTACTTAGCAAAAATAAAGTATTTGCTAATAAGTATATGATGGTGTTTAATAAACCTATTATATCTAAAATTGAAACTTATATTCAAACTGATTCTAATGGTAATAGTTATGTTCGTGCTCGTGTAACTAATCCTAATACTGATTCTCGTACTATTTTACAGAATACTTTTTATAATAATGTTAAGAATAATATTATTACTAATCGTGTTCCTATTGCTCGTGAAAAGTTTCGTATATATGATAGATATAAAAATACTCCTCATGCTAATCTTTATTTATATGATGCTTTTAAAGAAATATTTCCAGATATTAATCAAGCTAGTTTTAATTTAGGTATTGCTAAGATTGGTCGTGTAGCTATGGCTAATAATCTTATTAATTTTGCCAATGTTATTAATCGTACAGTTGAAAATTATAATAAATATGTAGAAGCGCTTAAAAAGGATAAAGAAACTAAAATGCCTGATAGTTTTATTAATAGAGGTGATACTTCTATTATATATCAAATGGCTGATGTTTTTAAAGATATTATTTATATTCCTGTTGAACTTAATTCTCGTAATCCCGAAGGTAATTTAAGTTCTGATGTTATTAATAGAAGTTTTATTACTAATATTGCTAAAATAATCAATGACGATAAATCTACTGTTGAAGAGCAAAACGCTATGGTTGAAGCTTATGCTAAACAAAAGTTTGCTAGTCATCAATATGATTATAGTAATTTACTTCTTGAACATAGGGATAGTAATGGTAATATAATTAATTATGGATTGTTTAGAAGAGTTGGAAATGGAACTCCTAAACTTACTGAATATGCTCGTAGTATGTTTAAAACTTCTCTTCTTAATGGTATTAGTGAATTAGATAATAATAATAATGACTTATATCGTAGTATGAGTGACGGTGATTATTTAATTACTGCTATGGGATTATTTATGACTGATATTAATAATTCTGAAACTCCTACTGCTAATTATTTACTTCCCATACCTAGTGATGCTCCTAAAAACTTTACTATTACTGCTCCTAGATATAGTCTTGCTGGATTGCGTAGTCAACTAGAAGATGGAACTAAAATTATAAATAAAGAACATCCATTATTTAAACAATATTATAATATAGCTATTCAAGAACTTACTAATATGGCGCAAGCTGTTAATGTAATGTTTAAAACTAATGTTAATAGTAATCCTATTTTAACTAATGGAGATTTTGAATTTAGTGATATTTATAATAATAAACCTGAACATTTTTATAATCAATATCATAAAGATGGAAAAGGTAATGTATTTATTACTAAAGATGGACACAAAGTTTTAGCTGGTAGAGTATTTAGTTTTAAACGTTTAGTTAGTAAAATTACTCCTAATAGTAATGGAGCATTTAATGAACTAATTGGGTATGGTAAGACTATTGACATCCTCTACGGGGGGTCTACACGTGGACTTAGCTATGTTAATAATCAAGTAGTTCTTAATGGAGAACAACGTATTGCTCTTGAAGATGCTGTTGCTAATTGGTTAAATGAATATATAACTAATGGTTATAAAGAACTTAAAAATAAATATGGTACATTTATTGATGATAGGATTAATAATGAATCTTTAGCTGAGTTTCTAGTTAATGATTATCTTGTTAGAGATAGTATGTACGATATGTATGGTGGTGACCAAAGTTTTTATAAGAATGGTCAAGCTATTCTAAAACGTATTAAAGAAGTACAAGCTAGTGGTAATCCTTTTGGTAATACTGATTTTACTAAAAATGATTTAGATATAGCTACTGATTTATATGATATAACTATCAAAGGTAATGTTGTTACTGTTCCTTATACTGTTAATGGAATTACTAAACGTAAAAAAGTAGTTCTTCAAGATAAATTTAGGGGTATTACTATTTATAATACTTTTAAAGCTTCTGATAAAGTTGTTATTGATAGACTTGATGACCAACTTAAAAAAGTTGGACTTGATAAAAAAGACAGAGAAAGAATACTAGAACCATTTAAAGGAGGAGTTAATGCTAATGATGCTCAATCTTATATTACTCTTGAAGAATGGATTCGCCGTATTACTGCTGCTGGTGAATTAGATAAATATGCTGGACTTATTCAAAGTCTTACAGATGATACTCCAATAGATAAAATTGATTGGACTAAATTTGCTAATAAAGTTCAAATTCAAAAGAATTTCTATTATGATTTATATTATGATACTACTGTTGGTATTGAAGTTCCTAGACAAGTAAAGAATGCTGAATTTGTTCTTATTCCTAAACTTATTAAAGGAACAGAACTTGAAAAAGTTTATAATATAATGACTAATAGAGGTGTTCATCAAATTAATACTGTTGAAACTGTTAAAGTTGCGCAACATAATAGAATGACACTTTGGAATAATGATGGTGTTTTAACTGATGAAGCTCTTAAAAAATTTGATAATAATGTATTTGATAATTCTGAACTATTTAGTTATAATTATCTTTATCGTCAGCAAGAAGTTCCTCAACATATGGTTGATGCTAGTAATAAAGCTGCTATTCAGATTATGAAGAAAATGCTTGATAATCTTCCTAATCGAACTGAACTTAATGAACTTAAAGATAAAGTATTTAATAACTATGTAGCTAATATTAGAAATAGTTTTGAAAAAACTTGTGCTGAACTTGGTATTGGATTAGATGATAATGGTCATATTGATTTAAATTCTAATGGTACTATTAAAAATCTTAATCGTTTTGTATTTTTTGATAGATTTAAAGAAAATGCTCAACAACAAGGAGTTGAGAAAGCTCTTCTTGAATTTTTTGATTTAGATAGTGCTGGATTTAATAATCTTCCTTTATTCTTATCTAATATTAATAGTAAACTTGAAAGTATTGCTAATAGCTATTTTAATACTAATATTACTAGGCAACTTATTAGTGGTTGGCATGCTGCTCAGCTATCTGACTTTGGGTTTAAAGTTGATAAACAAACTCAAACAGATAGTAAACTTCAATATAAAAAGATTGGAGAAGTTGATGGCACTCCTGTTTATTATACTGAAATTAAACTTCCTAGATGGAGTAGTAAACTTAAAGGATTAAATATTGAACAAGTTCCTGATAGCTTACGTACTATGATTGGTTATCGTATTCCTACTGAAGGTAAACAATCTATATGTATTATGTATGTTAAAGAGCTTCTTCCTGATGCTTATGGTAGTACTGTTGTTGTTCCTGATGAATGGGTTACTCAAACTGGTTCTGACTTTGACGTTGATAGTGTTTATGGTATGTCTAAAACATTTAATCTTGTTAAAGGTATTCCAACTGAAATTACTCATGCCAGATATACTAAAGATGAAGTAGGATATATTAATTATGTTAAAGATAATGTAGATAAAGCTAGTCGTAAAATTCTTGGTAAGACTTATAATAAACAAGGTAATATTAGAGCTTCTTTAAAAAATAGCGAAGATGCTATTAATGCTACTCTTGAAGGTTATAATGGCAATCTTAAAGTTGTTGAAAAAATTGCTAATGATGGTGGACTTAAGTCTTACGAATCATACTTAAAACTCCCCGTGGAGGATACAAGTAGTCAAGCTGCTAGAACTAATGCTATTATTCAATCATTTATTGATATACTTAATAATCCTGCTGCATTTGAAGAAAATACTACTACTTCTAATTTTGAAAATGTCAAAGAAGCTAATGAAACTTATGCAGAAATAGTTGGTGCTAATAAAACAACTGTTGCTCCTAGTGATTTTTTTACTCAACTTGATTGGTTTGATGCTGCTACTTCTGGTATTAAACTTAAAGGTATCAGTGTTAATAGAGATACTTTTATGAGTATTGGAAATGTTACTAAAGCTAATCATAGTGAAGGTATTAAAGTTATGTACACTACTGATGTGATTAGTGAGCAAGAAGCTGTTAATAGATATGGTAAAGAAAATGTTGAAACTATTGGTAATAAACATATTCGTATTACTCATAAGAATTTTGGTTGGTCTGGAGATGATAAGAATGTTGATGGCTATTTGATTAATCCTTATAGTTCTCAGACTACTGCTCATATTCTCGATGTTATGAAAGAGGGGGCTATACATAATGAAAATACTTATACGTTTAATGCTTTCAAAACTATTGTTGACTTTGGAAGTAATTATGATACTGCTATTGGATTTATGTGGCAACCTGCTATTGATATACTAGTTCGTAAATGGAAAGAAACCAATAGTGTTCTTGCGGAAGGTACTAAAAATCCGCTTACTGAAGCTATTAGAGAAGTTGCTCATAATCTTGGTTTTGGTGAAAAAGTTAATTTTGCTGGACGTAAAAAGCTAATTGAAACTATCGATAAAAGTTATGGTGAAACTTTCAAGAAATTATTCAATTTAAGCGTTTCTGACGCATTTTCATCACCTGACCTTATATTTTCATCAGACGCATATAAATCTCGTCTTAGAGGGGAAATGAATGGCGTTCAGCAGGCTTTATTTGACCTTTATGTTCTAGCACAATTCAATCGGCTAAACTCAATCGGACAGGATATAAGTAATAATCTTAATATTCTTAGTGCTGATAAATATGGTGCTAAACAAAGTTTTTATGCTAGTGATAAAGTATTTAGAGATGCTAGAACTGTTATTGAAAATAGTAATATTTATGCTCCATCCTCTACGGGGGGTCAAACCTTGCTGTTAGAAAGTGTATTTCCTGATATTAGTGGTGGTATAGATGCGTTTATTAAATCAGATATATCTAAAAGTAGTTATCCTAGTTTAGCTGCATTTTTACAAATGAGTACTGCTCTTAGTGTTAAAGCTACTCAACAAGTATTTGAAACTGCTAATCCTGTATTTATTGATTATGTATATAGAATAGCAGAATGGACTAAAGGTGGAATAATGACTGAAAAGTTATATAATGATTATAAAGATTATCTTATTAATAAACTAGAAGTAGGTAATAATGGTAGTTCTTATCTTAATTTACCTGTTACTATTGTTAATGGTGATTTTGTTCATCCTAAATATATTAAAGAATATGGTACTGGACAATCTAGAGCTTTAGAAGTTGGACGAGTAAGTGGTACATTAGTTAATATTAAAACTGATGATGTTGTAGTTAAAAATATATTTGAGCCTACACAAACTGAAATTGATGTATTTGCTAGACTTACTCCTGCTCAGAAAGTTGATTGGATTAAACGTAATTTTAGTCAAGATGGTAGTGTATTTGAACATATTGAAATAGTTGCTAATGATGAAAGAAATAATCGTCGTAATGTAAATATTCAATATATTAATTACATACAAGGTGATATTACTAATGATGAAGCCCATAGATTATTTGATAGAGCTTGGAATCATCCTAATCCTCTTATTAAACTTGCAGCTCTTGATTTAGTTAAATATGCTTTTATTGTTGAAGGTCATAAATTTAGAACTAGAAATATTAGTAGACTTATAAGTAATACTCCCCTTAGAGGATTGAGTGAGGGCGGAATAGCTATTGGAGATATAGCTATGAAAGGTATTAATAGTTATGGTTTTGTTGATAAAGATAATGTTGAAGATATAATTGGTTTTATTCGTAAGAATTATAATAGTTTTAATTGTCCTAGTTATACATTTAAAAGACTTACTAATAATAAAATTAATTATAGTCTAAAAAGAAGTGGTATTATTACTTTTAATGGTCAAGAAAATCTTGATAATGTAGGAATAATAAGAAATGGAGATGCTATTAATGTTATTAGAATTAATAGAAATTTATATATTAAAGGAACTTATAATGGAACTTTAGCTTATTATCCTATTGATAGACTTGAATCATTTGAAACTTATAATAGTATTAAACCTAGTATTATAGCTAATAATAATATTCATAAACCATTAGCTGTTCTTCTTTATAAAGGTCTTACTCAACAAGAAAAAAGAGATAAATTTATTGATGGTATTAAAGATAATATTAATGAAGCTGTAAATAAAGGTTATAAAGAAGTTCCTGAACTATATAGTAAATATATATCTGATGAGTATTTCCAACCTTTTATGAATACTCCTTTTGAGAATAATACTATATATACTATTAATGATAAATTTTATCTTAATATTAATGGAACTACTGCTATTAATTTAAGCGATGATTTAAAACAGTATAAAACTAAATATCCTAATATTGAAGATAGTAAACTTGGATTATTTATTAAAATTAATGAAAATGAAATAGATAGAGTTACAAGTAATACTGATAGATATAGTAGTGTTGATGACCAAACTCCTATTGGTAGATTTGCTAAAAATGCTAGTTTAGTTATTTCACGTGCTGTTCGTCATGGACAACCTGCTGCTCAAAATGTATTAAATGCTCTTAATAATGCTGAAATTAATTATCTTGATAGTAGTAGTCTTTCTGATAATTCTGAATTTTCATTATCAGTTATTGCTAATTATATAGATGTTGAAGCTAATAATATTCTTAATGATATTAATCGTTTTATTAAAATTGACGGTATTGATAAACCTATTAACGATAAAGATGTTATTAGTAAAGTTCTTAAAGATGAACAACTTCAAAATCGTTTCTTAGATGTTATTCTTAGTGCTAATACATTTAAGAATAAATACAAACTTATTAGCGAAATTGATATTGATAGTACAAATCTTGATGATAAAACTAAAGAGAATATTAGAAAGATTCAAAAATTAGTTAATCAAGTTGATTCTAATACTACTGTGCATTCTGCTAGAAAAGATTGGTTTGAAAGATGGATTCAATTACGTACTACTAATCCTAATTATATAAGTGGTCTTATGAAAGAATTTGATGCTTATGGAGATACTGGATTTATGGATTATTGGATACAAGATATTCGTGCTAATCGTAACTTTGTATTGCAGAATATACTTAAAGATGTAATGGGTACTGTTGAAGAAGGTCGTCTTAATGGTATTAAAGAATCTAATGACTTTAGAAACTATCTTAAAGAACTTAAATCTAGAGCTACTAAAGATGGTAAATCTATTAGTCTTGATAGTATAATTGATGATGATGGTAGATTAATTCAACCTAATAATCCTATTTGGGAAGAAAAGATAAAGAAATATAGAGATGCTGCTATTGAAGCTGAACAAAAATTTGGTATTAATAGTGTTGAACATCTTATTGCTTTATCTAATAAAGCTAAGTTTATTGATATGACTACTATTCATCAACTTAAACCTATCACAGTTCAAGATGAAGATGGTAATAATGTTACTATTGAATATTCTACTTATATTATAAATCTTGAAAGAAGTTTATTAGGACTTAAAAAAGGAGATGATGGTATTCCTAAAGAATTTGCTAAATATAAAAGACTTAATGGTAGAATACGAGATATTCTAAGTCAAGCTACTGATAATGTTACTACGCAAAGTCAAGATGAAGAACTTGGACGTATATATGCTCAAATGGATAGTCTTACTAGTCTTTATGATGAAGATGGTAATAAAAAAATTGGTCATGATTTAAATGTAGCTGAAAGACTTCGTGCTTATCAAACTAATATTCGTAAAGTTAAAGAAATGTTCTATGATAAGCAAGCTAAAGAAGGATTTGATTCTAAACTTAAAGAACAACTTTCTATTATTAGTAAATATGAAAGTCAACGTGATGCTAATGGTAATCTTCTTATTAGTATGGAAGAACTTATGAAAGTTCCTGAATATTATGAAGCTAAAGAATGGATTCGTAAGAATACTAGATATATTCTTGATATTAAAGATATAGAAGATTTAAATTGGGCATTTGAAGAACTTAAAGATGCTAATAAAGGTAATAGTGTTCTTAATCTTGCTATTAAAGAATTTCAAGCTAAAGATGAATTTAATGTAGTTGATGGGCGTAAGATACCTGAAGAACGTGCAGCTCTTATTAAAGCTGAAACAGTTAGAAAATATAAATATACTAAAGGTAACGGTATGCCTTATGCTGGTATTATTCGTTCTGCTGAAGATGAACTAAGAATTTATCGTGCTGATTTCTATAATTATCTTACAGGTAATAAATCTAAGAGCGAAGAAGAAATTAATGTAGGAGAAGCTATTAATAAAATACTTGAAAAATATTTTGATAATGCTACTAGAACTCTTAATACTGCTGATATTAGTCAAGAAGATTTAGAACAACTCAAGACTGGTTTTGAAGTATTTAATGAAATTACTAGAGGTGAAAAGAGTACTGATAAAGCTAAAGCAAAACGTGTTGCTGAATTTATTGAAAATGAATGTGATGTTACTTATAATTGGAAACAATACGAACTTGATAAAAATAGAGCTTTTGCTAAAGGTAAAAAATATTATGATAAATGGCTAGAAGTATTTAGTGAACAAATTGAAGAAAATGGAACTATTGCAGAAAGACCTAATCGAACTATTTATGGTATTATTAAACCTAAAGATTTAGATAAATGGACTGATATTGATAGAACTGCTGCAATTAATATTCTTCAAAAGAGAACTAGAGAAACTACTACTCAATATTACTATATAAAAGAAGAGAAGTTCTTGACAAATATGGTATTGATAGTGTTGAATATAAACAATGGTATAGAAATAATCATTATTTTGACCCATATACTCGTACTATTAAACCTATTCGTATTTGGACTACTATGCAAATGATTAAAGATGATGGTTCAGCTGTTGTTGGTAATTATGAACCACGTATTAATCAAATGCATATTACTCCTAAAGAAGAACTTGTTAATCCAGAATATAGTAGTTTTGTTAATAAGTACAAAGTAGGAACAGGATATGATAATACTAATTATACTAATCTTAATGAATATCAACTTGAACTTATGAATAAAGTAAATGAACTTATGAAAAAGTATTGTTTTACTAATAGTAATAAGCGATATGTTGATATGGGTTATCTTCCAGATTTACCTAAGTCTAAAGATATGACTGTTAAAGATTACTTTGAGCAAGCTCTTAGTTTTCTTGGTTGGACAGCCAATGTTCCTAATAATACTAATTGGAGAAATAATGAAGATTTAACTTTTGATAAAGATTATGATATTCCTAATCCTAGATTAGTTCAGTTAGTTAATAAAGATACTCAACAACTTCCTACTATACCTAGATTTAAAGAACCTAATGAAAGTGATGAAGAATTTAGTAAACGTAAAGCTGCTGCTATTAAAGCTAGAGATGAGATTATTGAAAAGAATAATAAAATTCATAATGATATTCTTAATCGTAATTGGGAAGAAGTATTTAATAGTTTCTTAATTGAAAGTAATAGATATAATGCTATTAAAACAGTTAAAAATCTTCTTTATACTGCTGACCAAATTATTACTAGTAATACTGCTTATGATATAAATTATAAAGGTAGTATAAGTGAAAATAGAGAAGCTAGTGCTGGTGGTGAAATTGAATATAAGCAAGAAAAACAAACTAGAACTAGTGAACATCTTAGAAGTTTTATACGTCGTCTTGTATTTGAACAATATAAAGATAATAAAACTCCTAATCTAGTTAAACTAGGTTCTCTTGCTCAAAACATTGCTGGTAGTAAATATATGATGATGAATATTACTGGTGGTATTGCTAACGTTCTTATTGGTTCTAGTAATATATTTATGGAACGAGCTGCTGGTGAATATATTAATCTTAAAGATTGGGAAGCTGGTAAATCTGAATGGATTAAAGGAACTGTTAGTTATATGGCTAATATGTATAGTGAAAATAGTAGTACACTTCAAGATGCTATTATTAAACTTAGTCATGTATTTGATTTTGATAGAGTAACTGAAGTTAGTACTGCTGAAGGTCTTAAAGAAAATATTCGTAGAGTTCGTGGATTATTATTTAGTCCTCAATCTGTTGGTGAACATTATATGCAAAATACTATGTTATTTGCTATGCTTAAATCTCATAGACTTGTTGATAATGGTAGAGGTGGTTATGATATAATGAGTAAAGAAATGTATCATCGTAAAGCTGAACAAGATGCTCTTATGTCTGTAATAAATACTCCCCGTGGAGAGGAGAACCAAGCTCTTCTTGAACAATTCAATAAGTTCATGGATGATGCTAAAGCTGATAATAAAAAACGAGCTAAATATAATCTATTTAAAGCTAATCCTATATTCGATTTTGTCAAGACTTATCTTAATGAAGAACAACAAAGAGAATATATAGCTAAACGTAAAGAACTTATTAAGAATATCGATAAAAAGTTTGCTAAACTTCCAGATGTTTATAATCAGTTTGAACTTAAAGATGGAATTGCTCAAATAAAATCTGATAGTAAACTTACTCTTAAAGAATATGCTAAATTTATTGATAAAGTTCGTGAAGTAAATAAGAAAGTTCATGGTGTTTATGATAAACTTGGTTCTGCTAATATTGAACAACATTGGTGGGGTGGTATGGTTATGCAATATCATAAACATCTTTATCCCGGTTTTAAGAAACGTTATCGTTGGAATGGTTATTATAATGAAACTCTAGGTACTATTGAAAAAGGTAGTTATACTAGTCTTTATGATTATTTGACTATTCCATTTAAAGAAACTAACATAGGAGAAATTAATAATGTAAGTGATGTTCTTAAAGCATTCCAAGTTTATGGTAAGAATTTACTTTCATTTGCTGTTAATTTCAAACTTAATTATGAACTTCTTCCTGAACATGAAAAAGCAAATATTAGACGTAATTTAGGTGATTTACTTTATGTAGGTGCTGCTGTTATTGGAGCAATTGCTATAACTGGTATGGGAGGAGATGATGATGAAAGTATTATATATAATCTTATGCTTTATCACGCTGACCGTCTTGCTTCTGAAGCTGCTTCATTTACTCCATTTGGTGCTTATGCTGAAGGTAAAAAACTATGGTCTAGTCCTGTTGCTATTGGACAAACTATTAATGACTTACTTGGTACTACAGCTATGGCCGCTAGATTCCTTATTGAAGAGGATTTTACTGAGGAATATACTACTGGTAGATATAAAGGTATGAACAAGTTTGAAGTTATGGCTGTTCGTAATATACCTGTTGTTCGTAGTATTAATCGAGTTCTTGATTTACCTAATAATAATAGTTATTATAAAGTTGATGAAAATATACTTAGTATTATACCTTATAAAGATATAGGTAAAGATATATTTGAATAAGCTGGACTTGAATCTAGTAAAAAATAAGGGCTTGCCTATGGTATCATTACCTAGACAAGCCCTTTTATTTTATATTAATACAAGAATACCTTTAGTTTGAAGTTCAAAGCAATCATTAACATAATCTTCAGGAGTACCACTATAAATATATTTAGGATTAGCAACATAGCAACCTTTAACACATTTATCCTCTTTATCTTTATAATGATTAATAAATCCTTTATCTTTAAGACTAGATAATGCTGATTTTATAGATGGCTTTGGAACTTTAGTTTCTTCTTCACAATCATCATAAAACATAGCATTAACTGAAAAATAAAGTTTAGTTTTATCTGGTTTTTGTCTTGTTAAAAGAACATGACTATTAATATAAAATAAAACATTTTTTTCATTATTAGTAAGATTATAAATATTACCTAAAGTATCAATAAACACTTTAAAATATAATCTTTTCTTTTGTTCATCAATAAGTTGTTTATGACTTTTAGAATCAGCATACATGACAAGAACATCTTTCTTATCAATAATTTCACCATCTTTTGTTACAATAGCTACTGTATTAACATCATTAATAGCATAATTAACTATACTATTATTAGGTTTATTACTTTTACTAATAGATTTAAATGTAGGCATAAGAATATAATTTTATATTCCAAAGATAAAAAATATAACTATATCAAATGTTAATAGAATAAAAAATTATACTAATCTTTGTACTAGTTCTACTAATCTTTGTATCAGTCATACTACGGGTGTTGATTTAACATAGCTTTTATGCTGATTATCAGCACTTTAACGACTACGAATATCTAGTCTATTCTATAAGCCAATCAAAGGTGCAACCTTTGTGCGTAGGCGCATAGCCTATATGATTATTAATAATAGCAATATCTTAATTAAAACCATCATCATTATTCTCAATAACACACATAAGAATAACAAAAACTATAATACCAACAACAAATAGTTTTCCACTATACTTATCCATAGCTTCACTATCACTAATATTATTAGCAACAGCTAATAGTTTAACACCACCAAATATAATTCCAAGAAGAACAACAAATGCAACCATAATTATAATATATTTAAGTTTAACAATAAGATAAAAATAAACCTCAGTAGTAAGACTAGCTTATCTACCGAGGTTTCAGTCATGCCAACGACTATAAGTTTAAGGATTAGTAGAACGCTCCGCTTCGCTACGCTCAACTCCCCGTAGAGGATGGAATAGACTAGTATTCATTCAATCAATATAATTATTATCATTAATAACTATACTAATATTACTAGCATAACTACCATTCCATCCTCTACGGGGAGTATAGCGAAGAGTGCGTAGCACTAGTAGCGGGTCCAAGCTAATCATTAAATTTAATAAAGCCAGCTCTATTAGAGCCAGCTTTACGTATAACATATAAACCATTAGCATTAATACTATTTACTTCTTTAGTCCATATTTAGCCCATTGAAGAACAAATCCAAGACCTTCCCAAATTTTATCTTCAGCTTTAATTCGAGCATAATTAGAACCAACATTTAAATCAAAGTTTTCAGGTTTTACACAAGCTGCTTGACCATGAACTTCAAATCCAGTAAGACAAGTAAGAGTAGTATTAGTTGTTTTAGTACCAACTTTTACATTTTCAATACCTTTAATAAATCTCTTAATATCATTTTCTTTAAGAATATCTCCAGCAGGGTCTTCAAGTTTATAATAAGCTTTTTCAAACTCTTTAGCAGGACTCCAAGATTTATATCCATCTGGATAAGTTACTTCATAACCATCTTCTTCAAAAGAATGATTACCAATTCTATAACCTTTGTCATTTGCTTCACGAGCTGTCATAGGAACAGCTTCAATCATTTTAACTCCAATAAATTTACTCATAATTTTAAAATTTAATTATTTATTTAATAGTAGTAGTAATTATTATAAATCTATCATCTACCGGTTCAACATCAATAGCCTGAAATTCTTTATATTCAGTATCTTCAACTAAAACAAGTTTATCTTCATCAAATTGTTGAAGTTTATCTATAAGTTCTTTAACTGTCATAGCTTTAAAATTTAATTATTCAATAGTTATAATAACTTCGCTAAGTTCTTTACTATAATCAATAACTTCTTCAATAGGAGATACTGTACTATTCCAATGTTCAACTTTTACTTCAGACTTTTCATCACAAGTTTTAAGTGTTTCTATAAGTTCTTTAACCGTCATAGCTTATTCTTTTTCAAGTTTATTAATAATATCTTTAATATAATCACTAGGAAAACTACCTTCAAGTCGAGCTAATTCTTTTCTTTTATAATCATTATCGACTTTAGTAATAACAGTAGTAGGAAATTTAGTAATTTCTTTTCTTAGAATATCATCTAGATTTGTATTACGAATATTAAGAGTAATATCACAATTAGCTTCATTAATAGCATCAGTTATATTTTTAATTGCTATTTTACAAGCGTCACAGCCATCTCTAGTAAAACAATCAATACGTATCATAACATAATAGCATTATTTTTAACAGCTTCTTTAATAGTATTAGGAACTCTAAGAAGAGTATTCTTAATCATTTCAGTAGTAAGACTATCAGAATATACATAAGTAGCATAAGTTCTCCAACTATCTTTAATTACAACAGCAAATTTGTTAGGATTATTAACATTAGTTTGAATATATTCTACTTTAGTATTCTGATATTTCCACATCCAAGCAATAGCATCAGCACATTTAGCACGAGTTATACAATCATATTCATCAATAAACGCTTCAACAAATATATTATTTGTTTGTCTTGTAGGTTCATCTCCAGTAAGATAATTAATATCATTACGAAGTTCTTCCCAAGTAACAGAATTACTATATCGTTTATATTCTGTATCATCTCGATATATAATACAAGTAGGATATTCAGTAATATTCTTACCAGCAACAGCCTTTTCAAGTATCATATCTTCAAGAATAAGATGGTCAGGAAGATTTTTAAAATTACATTGAACATTAGTACCAAATAAAGCTATATCAATAGCTTCTCTCATAGCTTCTGTTTTATCTTTATCAGCACTTTTATAATAAAATTCAATTTTAACCATAGTATTCGTATAATATAATGAGAATTTATAAAATTAGCTATTTTAAAGCCCCACATTGAATGATATTCATATCGTGATAGATTAATCACAATAGCAATTAAAATTCAATGTAGGGCAAAAGAATCATATCTATGACTTTCCTAGCAGCTTGCGAAGATACTTTCTAATAGTGTAATCGCTTTGCACACCATGTAAAATATCACCATTACAATAAGCAGTAGGAGCATCACTAATACCAGCACTACGCGCTTCTTGTCTACCAGTATCAGTATATAGATTATACCTAATAAGATTAAACCTACCGGCAAACTCAAGAAGAGCAAGAGCTTTATAAAGCCTTTCTTCAAAAAGTTTACTAACATTACAATCAGGTAAATAAAATAGTATTAACTTTTTCATAGATAAACTTCATTACCTTCAACTTTAGCATCACTAAAATGACTTTTAAAACTTTCAACACTTCTACACCATAAAGGTTCAAGTCCATCAACTTTATAAATAACAGCAGGAATCCATTCACCTGTATCTGGATGTTTCATTTTAGTAATACTAATAATTATATATTCATTAGATGTTTTATTATGAATATAACGAGCACCAACTTTAAGCTTTAGCTGCTCCTCCTGTTCCTTCTCCAAATCCTTTGTTTCCACGTTCACTTTCTCCTAATTCTTCAATAGATTCAACTTCTTTCCAAGTAATTCTTTGAGCACTATTAATAATAAGTTGACAACATCTATCTTTACCATCACAATTATATGGCGGAGTATAAAGTTTATCAAGAATATTAGTAGTTGTGGCTCTAACATTATTAAGTTTAAATCTAGCATTACCAATCATACTATCAGGTAAATGCATATGTTCTCTCAACTTATCAACTATTTCAGCAAGAGTAGATACAGCATGAACTAAATCTCTAGAAGTACGATTCTTAAAAATAATAAGAAGTTCTCCACGATAACCCCAATCGAGAGTACCAGGAGCATTAGGCATATAAAAGTCAGATTTAGTAAGATTACTTCTAGGACGTAAAGACATTTCATTAGGTTCACCATTAGCATCATTTCCAATATTAAATGCTAAACCCGTATGATAAATAAATCTATCTTTATCTACATCATATTCATAGCAAATAGGATAAATATCCATACAAGCATCACCTTCTTTACCATAAGTAGGTAGAATGGGTTGAACCATACAACATTTCTTTACATCTACAACATCTCCACTAAGAAGTTTAATCTCTTTCAGTTTAAATACTTTTACTTCCATATACAATTAAATTATTAAATTAAAGAGCTTCTGCAAGTGCAAAAGCATTTTCTATTTTTCTTGATTTATCACCATAACAAATACTATCAAATCGCTTAGTACCTTCAATATTATCTATATTAGAATAATATCCACTAATAGCATTAACTGCACCCCAAGCTGTACCAAGAATATCTCTTTGACCTGGACAATCAAAATAATAATTATAAGTATCAGAAATAACATTCATTTTTCTACTACTTATTTTACTATCAGTTAAAGCTAAACCACTACGATAAGCAATATCTTTAATAGTATGACCTGTATCTTTTAAACGTTGAATTTCATCACTAGTAAGAAGATTTTCTCCAATAAATTGAATTACATCTTCATCAGTAACTTTAATATTAGCAAGTAAATTACAATATTGACCAAATTCTTCAGATTTAATTTTACTAATTTCAAGTATTTCTTGTGCAACAGAAATCTTATTATGAACACTAGTTGTATGTCGAAAACTAACATAATTACTACTAGTGCGAATAGCAGCATTAAGAGTATGTTGACAAATAACTCTAATAGGAGTAAATAAAATCTTAACTCCGCCACTACCATCATGAGTATTAGTAAATACTAGATAATTTTCAACAGGGTCACCTTTAACAAGAATATTATTAGGAAGTTTAGCACTTACAAATATTCTTTCACCATTTCCCCAAAATCCAGCAGTTTGCCAAATAGCAGAATTTTTACCAATAGCGTCATCAAAGAAATTAAAAGCATCATTGTTTTGTACAATAGTATATTTACTTTTAACAACACCTAAAGGAATATTGTAATCAGTACGATAGGTAGCAAAGGCGTTATCACACTTACGATAAATGTCAGTACCAAAAACATGAGCGCCTTCTTTTTGTTCTTTAATAATTCGGTCAAGTTCTTCATCAGTTCCAGTAAGTTTAATAGGCATTTTACCAACTAGTTCACATTTAGCTACATTAAAATTAAGTCCAGCTTTAAGCATAACTTCTTTAGCAGTAGCACAATCTGATACATCAATAGCACCAGAATAAGCCCAAGGTTTACCTTTTACTTTATACATATTATTTATGACTTATACGTAACATAACACTTTCAATATCTCTAACAGCCCGGTCTTTATTAACACCATAAGTATCCATATACCATTTTATTAATTCTTTTACTTTTTCTTCTAGTTCCATAATTAGCAAGATTAGTAGTATTGACTCCCCGTGGAGGATGAACTTAATTCTGTCCTCTACGGGGAGTATAACCAAATTATTTAATAATAAGACTAGTATTTTCAACAAGTTTAGCTATACTAATATCTCTACCATCATTAAGAATATTCTTCATAGTAGTTTTATTAACACTGCTACTTCTAGTCATTTCATGTTGATGATTAAAGAAAGTATTAAGTAAATCAAAATTAATTTTATTAGCTAAATCACCAACAGGTTTTTCAATCTCAAATTTAACTTTAATACAATCTAAATCATCAAGCGTAAAATAACCTCCAGTTTCTTCTCTAAGTCTAGCAGATTGTTCAGGATATCTTTCAGTAAATTTATCATTAATTTGTTCAAGAAGCACATCTCTACTAAATGAGAAATTACTATCAATCATATCATTATCCCAAAGAGATTGTAAATGTTCAAGAACTAAATCAATAAATATTTGATTAAGATTTTCATCAATTTCAACACATTTACTATTCTTAGTATAGAGTTTACTATTAATTAAATTAATAACTTTATTACCAGACTTACCTAAATCTCCATAAGCAATAACAGCATCAAGCATAACTCCTTTAAGTCTTTCAGCATTATTTTCTTTAGTTTTACGAAGAACAGCTAATCGTTGCTCTTCTTTTTTACAAGATTCAGCTTCAAGATTAAGTACAGTATATGCTTTACGGTAACTATCAAGTTTAGATTTAAGATTATCTTGTGTAATAGCAAGACGTTCTTCAAGTTCAGGAGTTAATTCACCCCCATTTTCTTCTAACTTAAGAAATATATCCTCAAGTTCAGCAGTAATATTATAAATATTTGCCATTATTTTCTACGTTTAGGTATATTATAAGCAGAACGATAATAAGGATTTAAATAACCAAATAAATGAGTATAATCACTAGCAGTCATTTTACCTGTATTAGTTCTATATTTATAAATAGCTTCAGTATATTTCTTCCATAGTTTTTTTTACTAAACCAAGATTACCAACAAATCCACCATTTTCAAATACAATAGCTTCTGTATTTTTAGTAGTTCTAAAACGGTTATTAAAACCATAAAATTTTCTTCTCATAACTTTAATATTTAAATAGTTAATAATTTATTTATTATTTCTCATTTCTTCATCTTTAATTACTTTAAGAACAACAATATTACATAAAAGACCATAGCAAAGATACTTATTAAATACACAATCAGGACAATTTCCAATATGTTTATTTTTAACATATTTACATAAAAGTGTTACTTCTTTATCATCTTTACACCTAATTGTAGTATAAAGAAATTCTTCACCATCATTTAAATCATCAGTGAAATTAGTACCACTATAATCTTCAACATGAAAATGTTTAAGTTTATCAATCTCTGAAGTCATATCCAAGTTCCATTAAATTATTTCTAATCATACCAGCTATAATAATACAATTAGGATGAGGAGTACCAGTAGTACCATAATAACGTAAATCAATAATATGACGCCATTCTCTTACGGAATATGTATAAATACATCTAGTAGCAGTATCAAGAGGAAGTTTACCACGAGCATCTTGACGACGGATTTTATATTTATCTACAAGAATTTTATATTCTTCAAAATCTCTTTTACATCCATTAAGATAAACATTTATAGCTTCATTTAAATCAGCATTTATAGCTTCATTTAAAATAATATTATTATCATTATTAAATAATTCAGCTTCTTCTTTGCTTATCCAATGAGGTCTACAAATACTTCCATCTTCATAAACATATCTAGTTGATTTTTCAGCAATACTATTAGGACTAACGCGGTTTAATTCACGAGAAGTACTAATCTGTGTATCAACACAAAAAGTATATCTCATCATATGAAATCCTATTTCAGTATTACGAAAATCTTCAATAGGAACAATATATTTAGATAGATAACCAAATTGTGTTTTATGGTCTAAAACCCAATTACCATTAACAGTTATATAATAAACATGTTTTTCATAATGATAACTAAAACCAATAGTATTAGCATAATTAATAATAATAGTTTCTAAAGTTTTATCGCTATCATTAGCAATCATATAATAAGTTCCATGACGAAACATACTCCAATGTTCATCATTAATAAGTCGTTTAATAGTAGCTTCATCATTACCTGTTTCTCTACCATAACAAACTCTTGCGCATCTAGCAACATGAGCTTTAGAATCATCTCCTTGTTGCCAAAGTTCAACTTTAGGTTCAATTATTTTCATCTTCTTTATTATTATAAAAATCTTTAACTACATTTCCAAATATACTATAAAAATGTTCTTTAGGTATAATATTAATAGGTTGTATAGAATCAAGCTCTTTAAAAAACTCTTTAAGACCTTTATTTCTAATCCATAAAGTATCATAAGTAGCAGTTATATAATTATCTTTATCCATGTCACAAGCTATAAAGCAAGTTTCACTATCAAGCTTATCTATACATTCTTTACATACAATAGCCTCAGCTATTTGTTTACTCTTACTAGCATCTTCTTCAACAGAATTTCCAAGTGGAGTATAACCAATAACTTTACCACAACATATACAAACTCTAGCAAGAGCATTTATACCAAAAATAGGATGTAATTTCATACCATATAATCAGTTACAAATTTAAGAACTTTATAGAAAAGACCAACAAGAGTACCAGTATTATCAATAACATAATCATCTTGAGAAATTTTAATTTGTTCACTTTCATGATTATCATTATTAACTCTTCTATCTACTCTAATTATTTTTCCACCATAATATTTAATAGCCATACATTCATCTTCAAATCTAGCATCAGCTATAATACATTGACCTTTACTATTTCTTATATCAAATGCTTTATTCATAGTATAATTAATAAAAGCTTTATGCCAAAAATGATTTCTAATAACATTAGTACCATAATATTGAAGAAGAGTTCTAATTTTAATACTAACATTATTACTATATAAAACAAGATATCCAGCTAAATCATCATATTTTAATATAGTATCATTACTATTATCAATAACATAAAAACTTCTTTAATATTAGTAGAAACAATACCAGTCTTAAAATTATAATAATAATTTTCTTTAATTTCTTGTCTATCTAGAAGTTTACGGTCAATACCACAAAATTCAGATATATCATCTTTAAGTTTATCAGCAAAATGAATAATTATTTCATCATTTTCGATAAAATCATTTTTATGATAAAGAAGCCAAGTATCATAATTAGCTTTCATAATACCATCATGAAGGATATAACTAATCATAGAAGCAACTGTATCTTTACCACTTCCTTTAAATCCTTTAATACCAACAATAGTAACTTTATTAATACTCATAATAATTTGTTTTTGTTTATCAAGACAAATATAAAAATATAATAGGAATTTACTAGTAATAATGATGCTGAATTTAATGTTAAATATCATAGTGAGAATGACGCATTTTAAGGGTCATTATGACATGCAAATCTTATCGTGATAGATTAATCATTTAGATATATAAAATCGAATACAGGCAAAAAGAATCATATCTACGAGCGTGTTCTGTATAGTTTTAGACCTCTAACAAATAGAAAAGCCTAGCACACCATATTATGTACTAGGCTTCACCTTATTCAATATCTATATGATAAATAATACAAAAACCATTACGTTCTTCTACAAATTTAACATTAATATTAAAATCATCTTTAGACACAACAAAAGCATTACGCAATCTTGTATCGAGAAGTCTAATAACTATATTAGGAATATATAACTTAAATCCAGTATTAGCATCTCGAATAATAGGAACACTATTATTAATTCTATTATCATTATACAAAATCACATAAAGTTCATTACTTTTAGTTATATCATTATATCTAACAGCAAAATTATAACTTTTAGCATCATAATCAGTAAATAGAATAATAGATTTATAATAACAACTAAAATAAGATTTAGTTCTATCAAAACTATTATTCTTAATTACATTATAATCTAGTATCTCCATTTATAACAACATTTTTAATATGAGATGGAACTCTAGTAACACCACTTCGTTCACCATAATCTATATGAACAGTTCTACCAATATAAGATTGAGAGTCGAATAAAACTTCCTGTTGAACAATATGACTAGTACTTAAACGAGTTTCAAACTTTTCATCATTAATATCATTTTTACAAAGAAGAATAGGTAAATCACGTTTCTTTTCTTTATAAATATCAAGAATTATAAAATCTCCCTCAGCAGCATCTTTAAACTTCTCCATATAATTAGCTCTACGTCTACCATATTGATAATCAGTTTCTGTATTACGAAGTATAAGACCTTCAAAACCTAGATTAATAAAATGATTTCTAGCGTCAATAGCTTCATTATCATTAGTAATATATCCACTAGGAAGAATAATCAATCGTTCTTTATTATTATAATGTTCTTTAATATTATTAAAGCAAGTAGGCATTTTAATATGATAACGATATGTATTTCTATGAGTTTGATTACCTTCCATCATAATATCATAACACCAAAATTGAAGAAGTTTATTTTCAACACAATTAGCATCTTTAACAAAATGATTAATTTGATTAATAGTATAACCCGGAAGATAAACTTCACCATCAAGTGCTGCAAATCCATTAATCATATCGTCGATAATATTTGTATTAATAGTAGCAAGCAGATAATCTTCAAGATAGCCAAGAGTATGCCAAATAAGACCTTCACGACTTTGGAAACGAAGCCTAACAGGTTTAAACATATCATTTTGAGTATAAGCAGTAACAATACAACGAAGACCATTAATCTTATACTGACCATACATACAACTGACTTTTTTCCAAACATTACCACTATACGTTTTAGCAAGCATTGGAAGTAGAAGATTAGTATTTCTATTACTAAGGTCTTTAGGTAGATAAGTATTTAGAAAATTAAATAGAGTATCATTATCTCCATCCTCCACGGGGGGTAAACCCTGCATATCACAAAGTTCATCAAGATATGTATATCCTTTTTTAATCTTATCGTTATATCTACTTTCAAGTTCTTTTTGACCATCTTTTTGAGTAACAGCATAAACTTCTTTACGAATATTACCTCTAACAAGACCATAAAAAACAGTGATACTATTAGTACCACTATCAAGTTCAGCCCACCAAACAGTAGGCACACCATTATTATTTCTACGATAAAGTTTATTCATTATGTTCACTTATTTTTAAACCATTAAATGCAAAACTAACAGCTTTACCACCTAGAAGTTTAGCTTTACGCTGAGCAATCGTTTCCTTTTTAGGCTTAATAGCCTTTGCAATACCGGTGCTAACGTCAATGGGTTTACCTGTAAAGACATCTTTTGATTGATTAACTCTGCTAGCACTTCTAGTGCGTTTCCTTGGTTCTTTACTATAATATCGTACTGGGTTTCTTCTCTCGAAATCAAGATTTTTTTCATGTATATCAATAATTCTTTTAATAATACTATTACGATAATCAATATAACTTTGAGCTTTTTCTGGATGATGTTCTAGAACAAGATAAAGTTTATCAAGAATATATTCAATACTAGAAAGAGTAATACGATAACCATAATTAATAGTTTGTCTAGGACGAGAACCATCAGGATAAATAATAGTACAATCTAAATCTTTAATATAAGATTCAATTGCATCAGCCATTGTAGATTTATCAATAACATAATTAATATATCTAATATCTCTATCATCTAGCTTTTCTTCATATCCTTTTATTATCATAGATTTTCTTTCTTACATTTATAAATAATAATACGAGTTGGTTTACCTATAAGGCAATGATTATATTTAAACCATTCAATAATATCAAATGTAGGATAAGTTTTAGCTATTCCTTCAATAAGAGCATAACCTTCTTGATAATTAAAATTACTATGAATAGTTCCACCATTATCAGTATCAAGTAAGCTAAACTTTTTGATATATTCAACGTCATCATTAGAAGATAGATTAATTTCTCCATAACAATAAATATCTTTTATCAATACGTTTATTATCTATATCAAGATATTCAAATTTATCAAGATTTTGTTCATCCTCTTCAGTAATTGGACGCATAACCGTATATGTAACACCAGCTAAACTTTTAGTATGGCAAAGTATTACTTTCTTCCGTATCCCAAGTAAATTCAGTTTCTTCTCCATAATTCTCTTCTATATATTTAATAACTTGTTGAGTTAATTCATTAATAACATTTGTAGAATAACTACTTCTCAATTCTGCAAAATCTTTAACGCCAAGTTCTTTAGGAATAATAATAGGTATAATATCATAATCATTCTTAAGAATCACAGCTTCCATAAGACCAGTTCTATCATTATCCATAAGGCTAATAAGAAAACCATTCCGATTAAGTTTACTACGAAGCCAATCATATTCAATTTGACGAAGTTTATAAGTTTCATGTGGAATATTAACAGCACCAATAGTTTTAGATTCAAGGGTAGACCCCCCGTAGAGGATGGAATGATTAATACTCTTTAGATAACATTCAAGACTTAATCTATCTTTAGTAGATTTAGTTATAATAATAACGTCATAATTATCTAATTCAAGATTAATAACTCCCTCAATAGTATTACTATTAGTTATAAACTTAACTTCAGTTTTCTTATTTCTATTTGGAAAATACAATTTAACATTAACTATTCCTCTTTTATCTTGTCCAAGAACATATCCATAACATAAATCCGTTTTATCTTTATCGTAAAAATATTTAGGAATAGGATTAGTTGAACGATTAATATAAAATTGGTCAACAGGATAAACAAAATGAGTATTAAGAAAATTAAGATTAATACCAAATTGTCCCCAATACTTAGCATCTAAATTATTCCACGGACGAGTAACAAGTTCAATAATAGGTTTATGATTACGTACATTACTAATAGCCCTAGCAATATTATAATCGTTGTTTTCATCTTTATCTTGTCCATAAATAATATTTCTAAAAGTATAAGCAATATGTTTAAGAACAAATAGAAATTGACTTTTAATAGAAATATCAATTTGCTTATGAACAATTTCAGAGAGTACAGTTGCAGCAGCATCTATACAATCTCCCCACCAATATCCAGCAAAATCTCTTCCTTTAAGTTTATTCCTATTATCGTATCTAAAACCAAAACTAGGATGAGTATCTTCACGAAAAGGACTAGATATAAATTCTCCTGTATCTATACAATGTTGTATATCTTCAACACTAATTCCAGTATAAGTGCTAAAAATAGTAATTTGACTAACTTTAGAGAAAATATAATCTTTAGTTAAAATAGTATTACTAATATTTCTTTTCATAATATTTCTAATTTGACCTTTATCGTGAACATATAAAAAAAGAGGACTAGGTACTAAAATAGTACCCAATCCTCTTACATACAACTATTTAACTAACTTTAATTTTTTAAAATGGCAAATCTTCTGTTGGATTAACAAAAGCACCAGCAGCATCATTACCACCACCAAATGGACTAAAATCCCCACCGCCATTAAATCCACTAACAGGATTTATAGGAGCAGCAGTTTGAACACCGGGCATTACACCAACACCGGGCATAGCAACATTTGGCTGTTTAGCTTGTTCGGCAGATTTTTGATAAACAATACTTTCTTTATAAGGGTCAATATGCAAACTAGGAGCAGATTGTTCTTTATAAAGTTCAATAACTCCATCATTGATAAATGTAGGAAATCCTAAATCACCAAATGAAGATTTACTTCCAACAACAGCACGCCATTTACCATCATTCTTAACAAAACGAAGAAGCTTCATCCAAATGGTAATAGGTTTACCTTTAGCATCATTATAAACAGGTTTACCATTATTGTTAAGTAACTTAACATAATTTTCAAACACAGTTTTATAACCAGCTATAACTTCTTCAGCTTCAACAGGTACATACTGCATATTTTCATCAAAATCTTCAAAAGGCAAAGTAAGAGCATCAATTTCTTCTTCTGTTAAATCACGACCTTTAAGAACAAATACATTATATATATGTTTCATAAAGCGGAAAATGTTATCAACTTTCCAAGCACCTTTACCACCGGGAATAGTTTCAACATTACTTTCAGCAGGAAGAAGACGTTGAGTTACATAACGACGTTCATTGATATTTTCATGATTACTAGCAAAAGTAAATGTAAGATAAGGAATACTCATACCAGCAAATGAAGGCATACCTTGAACATCATCTTTCAGTGTAGCCCAATCAACTTTAACATCTTCAAGATGACCAATAAACAAACCATTAGCTTTATTACAATCAGTACGTTCATCAAACTTTTTACGAGTTACATCACGTAAATCGTTATTAATACCTCTACCTCTACGTTTTTTAGGAGTTTGTACTTCTGCATTAGCAGTTTGTTCAGCACTTGCTACAACAGTAGCTTCATTCTTAATTTCTTTTTCTGTCGACATAATTAAAGTAATTAAAAGAATTATTAGATAAAATAAGAGCTGCACTATTAGCAATACTAACAATGCAGCTCTATGTTCAAGATACTATATTTCTAGGACGAAGATTTGATTATTCAGCAGTTTCTTCTTTTTCAGCTTTCTTACCGATACGAATAGGTTCTTCATCTTTATATTCGGTAAGCATTGCAATCTTAACAACAATATCTTTATGACCGTTATTAACAACAGCTTCTTGCAAGTTGTCAATATCTACTGTATAAACACGATTCTTAGAAGTAGCTTCTTCATCAGTCATATCAGCTTTCAACTGTTTCCAAACATTAGAATCAGTAAAGTTAAGAGTTACACCAATACCAGACAAAGCAGCAGTATTAGCACATTTAGAACCTTTAATCTTAGCAACTTCATCACCTTGAATACAGCTAACCAAAAGTTCTTTCTGTTCATCTTCGGTAATACCTTCACGACCAAGAGCAGCTTTAAGTTCTTCATTAGAAGAAGATAAAGCACCTTCAAGAGTTTCTTGGAAATAAGTATTAACATACTTAATCTTATCATTCTTAGTCATACGAACACGAGTAGTACAAGGATTACCATTCTTGTCTAATTCAGCAATACCTTTAGCCAAAGCCCAAATATCAAATTCAGCATGAACAGCCATAGCAGCTTCGGGAGATTCAATATCCAAACCTTGTTCTTCACAGAAAGCAACAACTTCGGGTACTTTATTGATAATAGCATTATCAATATTTGCACAGTTATTAATGAACATTACATATTCACCATGAGCAATGCCGAGAGCTTTAGAAACTTGGGCAGTCATACGGAAACTACCGGGAGTAGAAACAACTACCAATTCAGGTTCTTCACTAACTGCTCTTTGACCAGCATTAACAATACCCATACCAAAACTCAAACCTTTCTTAAAGTCTTTCATAATTATAATTATTTAAAAAGTGAATAATATCAGTCATACGACTGTTTTGTTTAATAATAATTTCTCTAGTTTGTTTATGTTATTGAATTTCAGTAATATCAATAATATCTTCATTACTCAAATCAATACCTTGCATAGTCTTTAATTCTTCTGTGCTTAAACAGCCCATAATTAAATCATTAGCAATTTCACGAGCACCATAAACAAATGCTCTATGACTTATCATTATTTTAGGATATTTCTTATAAGTATCTTTTTCAAAACATCCAGCAACAATAGCATCTTTATAAGTAAACTCACCAGTAGCAACCATATTACGTTCTCCAATTTTACGATAAAAACGATAACTAGTAATATAATCAATAGGAACAGCAGGTATTCTATAAACAGGAACTTTACCAGTAGAAGCAATTTGTTTAGCTTCAGCAGTATTAGTAGCTATTTCAAACTTACCATTAAGTTGATATTCTTTATATACATTACCATTATAATCTTTATAATATTTAACAGGATAAACATATATATGTTCATGGTCTTTATCTTCTGCATTTTTAGTTTGTGCCTCTTTGGGAGTAAGACACTTAATACAGTCAGATGGAAGTTTATCTTCATCATAAGCATTAAAGCCATCTGTATATTCGTACAGAGCGCGATAATTATCTACTTTTTCCCAACTCACGCTGCCTTTGACAAGTAATGCCTTAATAATGTGAACATCAACACCTGTTTTACCTTGAACTACATGAATATGTTCAATGCAAGTAGAAAATGGAAGTCTAAGGTCTTTAGCTCTCATTGCAATAGCAAGACCATCTTCAACAGACTTAATACCACATTTATCACTACGCATAACACGTTTGATAAATACTTCAAGACTTGCAATTTCAGCTTCACTCATATAATTAAGCTGATATGGAGCAACAGAATGTTGAACACCATGTTGTTTTTCAATACCACTATTACTAACAGCAACAGCAGTATCATTAACTTTAACTTCTTTATCTTCGTCCATTCTATCAAAGAGCGATTTTGATTACACAACAAATGTAACTATTATATTTATACTAGCAAACAATATCATCAAAATTTTGAGCACTAATATCAGAATTAACATTCTGTATAACTTCATGGTTAGCCGATAACTTTTCCTTTTTAAGACTTGCTTCCTCAATAGTACCAGCTATATAAAGTTTATGTACTTTAAGTTTTGATTGACTACAATTAACATTATTATAACGATAAATAAGTTCATCTATTGTATCACATAAAGGTGAAGTTAAAATCCATTCGTCTACGCTTGTTTCTAGGCTGTCAGTTGAATTATTTTTTATAGATAATACTCTTAATAAGCCATCATTAAAAGACTTCAAATTCAGCGTGGAAATAGCTTTAGATTTGATTATTCTTGGCTGTCCTTTCTTGCTTCCAGACTTGTACAAAGCAGGAATACCATTACTATCAACTAGAACTTTATCCTCAATTTTATCATGATAATCACCACAAATTTCACCTAATTTATCATTAATATATTTAGTTACAGTAGCAGCATATTCACCTCTCTTACTAATAATAAGAAATCGTTTATCAGGATTATCTTTAATAATTTCAACTATTCTTTCTAGCTTACAAACATTATCAGAACATATAAGCATACGTTCACGAACAATATTATAAAAAGTCTTAACTCGTTCAGCAAGAACAAGAGGATTATAACATTCATCAATTTGTTTACTAAAAGGATTAGTCATATCCATATCAGCACTCCATCCATTATATTCAGCTATTTCTGTAATATATTGAATAGCACTACGTCCATCTTGAGTACCATTTCGAGCACATTTAATATTATCAAGATTACCAAATACTTGAATAGTCTGAGTAATAAATTCAGTATATTTATCATAATTAGTAATATCATCTTGATTAACAAACAAAATTGGCTCTCTGTATTCCTCTACGGGGAGTAAAGCCCGCATAGCATTAATACCACTAGAACTTATATTATCATTAATAGGAGGAATATTAGTATAAATTTCTTTTAGTTTGGCAGTATCAATAGTATCTTTAGTTATAATCATAAGTTTAAATCTAGCATGATTAAAAACTGTATTACAAGAAAGATTCCATTCATTAACTCCAACAACAATAGAAATATCATAACTATAATTATATCTACTATTAACATAAGTATGAGTAAGAATATTAATAGTATCTATATTTATATTATGATTTTTAAGACCATCAACAATTTCTGTTCTTCTTTTCCAATTATCTGTAACAATAAGTATTTTAAGATTAGGATTTTTATTCCTCATCAGAGTAATAACTCTACTTATAATTTCAGAATAATCAAGAGGTTGAACACAATGGATAGTTCCAATACCTTTATAATCTTTAGAACCCCATTTATTAATAAGTTTACTATATGATTCTTCAACTATATTTTTCATCCAAAATCATCTTCATTAAAAATAGGATTATACATACCACTATATTTTTTAATTTTACTTTTACCTTTACCTTTAGGAGAAATTTTAAGTTTGATAGGATTAATAATCTTCATAGCTTCTTGATAATAAAATTTAAAATTAATATCTCTAAGAGAAATATCTTTATCATCAAGACTATTAATAACTGTTACAACAGAACCAGCTGCCATTCTACTACGAGAACCGTTATCATTATGAACTTTCTCAATAATATAACCTCTATTAGAAACATAAAACCTAACATATCTTTGGCAAACAACATGAGTAACTTGTCCATTTTCAATCTTAGTTTCTTCTACATGAAATTGTTTACCTACATTTTGAGTAAGACAAAAGTCAAGAATATTAGTAGCTTCTTGAAGAGTATCCATTACAGGTTTATTCTTAAGAAAATAGTTTTCAATAGCTTGAGCAACAATAGGCATAGAATAACCTTTAGTTAAATCTAAAGAATACATCATAGGATTAAGAGCGCCTTTAGATTCAAGTTTAAGTTTATGAATACCATTTTTAATAACTCTAAATTGGCTAAGATAATTATTTATATCTCTACTAACAAGACAATGATAATAATCAGTATCAAACTTAAGTTTAGTAGTTTGTTCCCACTCATCTTTAATACGATTATAAACATCAATATCTCGTTTATAAAGTTTAATAACAATACCATCTGTATTAGCACTTAACACATGAATATTGTTTAACTCTAATTCCTCAACCAACATTAACATCATTAACTGCCCATTAATAGTAGTTTTAAGTACAGCTAATCTATCATAAAGATTACCATTTTCAAATCCAAGTTTACCATAAACAGAATTAATAACAATCTTTAAAACTAAAGCTAAAGTATCTCTATCAATTCCGTCAACAGTATCTTCATCACTGTGTTTAACTTCAACTCTTTTATTTTTAAGCCAACCAATAAGATTACAAAAAGCATTAGTATCAAGATGAGCTGGAGCTACTTTATGAGCAGCAATAATACTAGGATACATACTATTAATATCAGCATGAATATAAACATAGTCATCATTGCTAAGTACATCGTGTTGACCCCCCGTGGAGGATGGAAATAATTCTCTTCCACTACTCCAAAGTTCAACAGGATTATCTTGACTATGTAAACCTCCAGTTGCAACAGTATAAGTTACATTTCCAATTTTAACTTCTTTACTAAACGCATCTTTATTAACTCTATAAATAGTAGTTTTAAGGCATTCATCAAGAAAGTCTTGCATAGGTTTAGTTTTGAATTTAATAAAAGGAAAAATAACTTTCTTAAAACTCATAGCAGTTCTTTCAGTTTTCTTACCTTTCCATTGTTCGGGAGCAAGACCACTAAACTTACTATAAAATTTCTCAAAAAGAATATCAGCAGTTTTACTACGACTAGAATTAAGAACATCAACATCATATGCTTTACTAATAGCATAACGAGATTTAATTTCTTCTGGATAAAGACGAACTATTTCAGCTACAATGAAAACATCATTAAGATTATAATACATCATAGGTTCAATATATTCATCAAGAATAAATCTATCCCATTTATCTACTAGTTTATTAAGCTGACTAATACTCATTCCTTTAAGACTAGGAATTTCATCATATAGTTCAGCTTCTTTTTCATTAATATCAGGAAGTTCATATTCTAGAAGTTCATACCATTGAAGATTAATAGAAGTTTGCTTTAAACCTTTAGGAACAGGTTTACGTTCACCTGTTTTACTATCTACAACTACACTTGCTTTATTAAGAGCAAATATACGCATTACATCAATACCTGTAAATGGTAGTTTATATTTTCTAAGACTATTAAGATAAAAATCAGTTTTAAATTTATCTTTATCATCTTGACTAGAAATAATAGTTTTACTAGTTTCATATAACTTATTAATAAGTTCTTTCGTACTATTCGTACGCATATAAAAACTAAGTAAAGCAGCAATCATAAGATTATCATAATTGAAATTATTAAATCCATACAAGTCAGTACGAATAATATTTCCATTAGAATCTTTATAACATCTAGTCCTATTAATATAACCTATCATAGAAAGTAATTGACTATCATCTATATCTGTTATATAAAACTTATATTTTTCAACAGTTTTAAGACGAGCCTTAATTTCTTCAACAGATAGTTTGAACTAAAGGAATAGGTTTATTATCAGCATTAACACAATCTTTAAATACTTTAAGATAACTATTAATACTAACAAAAGTAACAGAAAAGAAATTTCTTAAAACTTCAACATCATAAGCTATACAATTAATCATTTATATAATTTAATCCATAGTTATTTCTATTTTGATTAACCCAATTAATATCATCAGCAAAACGTTGTTTAAATACATGATAAAGATTATCATCTTTAAATTTAATAAGAGGAGAATAATTACTAAATACATATTTACCACCAGTAGCCATAAATCTAGGAATATGATTATTACTAATACTACGATAAGCATCACCAAATATAAATAGATACTTATAATTAATTCTAGCTAATTCTTTCCATAAAATATTACGACATTTATCAATAGCAGTAAGATATGTATTATAATTATTAGAACAAGCACATTTAATACTATAAGTCATATACACATCTTCAGTATTATTACGTCCAGAATATTCATCATAAAGATTACCAATATCAGTAAATAACTGATAATCTTCACAATAATTTCTATCACCTCTAGGAAATAGGAAAACAATATCTCCATGAATACTTCCTCTACCACCTTGTATATATTTACCTGTATTAAATATACGATTTGGACATCTAACACAATCAGGATATTCATCCACAGTTTTACTTGCCATAAGATAATACTAATTGATTACTAGCGCGAGAACAAGCAACATACAATCTACGAAGCATTTCATCTCTATTAGTATAAGGATGACCATATTTATCATAAATCATATCGTTAATATCTACAAATACATTTTTATAAGTAGAACCTTGTGCTCTATGAGAAGTAATTGCAAAACCATAATCTAAATCTCTACTAAATAAAATCTTACCATTACTATTCGTAATATTAGAAGCGATAAGATATTTACGTTTAAAATCAAAATATTGTTTCCATTTACTTCCACGTTCAGAACTACTAGCTTTTTTAGCATCATCAATAAGACTAGTCAACTTCTTATAATACATCTGAAATGTATAGTTATCATAATGGTCAATAACAAATAAAGGTTGAGTTATAGCACCACCATGAATAGCTTGAAACTTAATAAGAAATCCTTTAAACTCATAATCATTATCAACTGTATCAACAATATCTTTAACAATATATTCTTCACTATTGTTTATAATAATATCATTAAAAACATTAACAACAGTAGTATAACTCATTATTAAATCATTACGAGTAATAAGGCTCTTATCAGCATCTTGAATAATCATATGTCTTACATGGTTATTCCATTGTGCAACACGACTATTAGTATAAGCTATAATACGATACAAATCAATATTTTTTTAGTATATTCTTCATCATTAAAACAAGTATCAATTAAATCAGAAAATTCAGTTTGACCACAAACATAATCCTTTAGTTTCTTCATTATAATCTTGTCTATTTTTAGATATATAATCAAGAAATCTCCATCCATTCTTATTTTCTATATCTTCTCTAAGAAGAACAAGAAGTTTACTAATAGGATTATTATCTCCTTGTCGTACAACTTCTTTAAGATAATAAGTATTACTAGCAATAAGAAAAGCTTGACTAGTTTTTTCATTAACAGGGGGCAACTGATGACTATCACCGAGCATTATAACTTTAATCTGAAGTCTTTTACATCTATTACTAATATACTTAACAAGTTTAGCATTTAGCATAGAAGCTTCATCAATAATTAAAACTTTAAGACCATCTAGTTTATCTTTTCCAACAGGATTAAAGGCAGGATTTTCAGGGTCAAAATTTTCAATATTAACATCAAGTCTAAAACCAAACAATGATTGAATAGTATTAACTTCTTTTCCACCAATAGAATTACTAAGAACTCTACAAGCTTTATGTGTAGGAGCAGCACATCCTATAACACCACCAGACCATTTGCAATTATTAATAACATATTTAATAACAAATGTCTTACCTGTACCTCCAGCACCACAAAGAGCATTAATATATTTCTTATCATCCCAAGGCTGTGCAAGAAACTCAATAAGTTCATGCACAGCTATTTCTTGGTCTTTAGTAAACTTAATGTTAGTATCTTTTCTATTACTATTAGCAATATTAAGATTACCAATCATTACAATTCGTTGTTTACATCAATAAGATTATTTTTAACTTTATCTTCATATTCTTTCCATTCTTGAAAAGCTAAAATAGTAGATTCACTATCACCACGATTATAACACGTAGTAATATGAAACAATTCCTTAGCAAAAGGCATTTTAACAATTTTACCTTTAGCTATAAGTCCAGCAGCAAAAGGAATATAAAATCTAGTATCAACAGTTTTTCTATTTTCACTATCTCTTATAATTTTAATTCTATGATTATATTCATCTAATCGACGAGCATAAACAATTTTCTTTCCTTTAGTTCTGTAACTTTCACCAGTAATGCTATATAGTTTGTCATTGTATTCTACTTTATAAGTACCATCAATATATCTAATAATACCTTCACATTTAGCAACTATAATAACATATTTATTGACTATTCCTTTCTCTTTGGATTTACCTACAACTCCAAATGAGAATTTAAAGCTAACCATAGCATACTACTTTCTTTTAATAATACGCATACGTTTATCAACAGCACGAGTAATACCTTTAAAAGTATTATCCTCTGCAAATTTAGCTTTACGAGCAGCCTTTTTAGCAGCTTTCTTAGCAGCAATCTCTTCATCACGTTCTTTTTGTTGTTGAATAACATCAACAATTTCAACATGATAACCACAATAATGAGAAAGAAAATCAATCTTACCACTAGTTCCATTACCAATAGCGCTATTTTTAGCTACTTTAATAACTTTACTAGCAGGATTGATTCCAATAACAGCGTCAACATTGTTAAGTTGACGAACAACAGAAACTTCATCATACTTTTTCATAAGTACTTTACATTTTTAAAGATTAATAAAACAATTATATTTAATAGTTAAAACTATAATAAATTCAATAATAGTTAGATTAGTAGAGCCACTACGCTACGCTCCGTGGCGACCCCCCGTAGAGGATGGAAGCAAGCTAGTCATTAAACTTTCTTTCTAATAATATCATTAAAATCACTAGCAAGTTTACCAATCCTATCTTCAATTCTATCTAGTCTATTTTTATCTCTATCTCTTTTAACTTCCCATTGTTTATTAATATCGCAAATATCAATTTGAATCTTTCTAATCCAATTTTGAGTATCATTAATATCTCTAATAAGTCTATCTAGTTTTTTACTAACAATGCTAATTCTTATAAAAAGATATACAGATAAACCAAATATCATACCAAGTATAAAATGAGAAACATTTTCAATCATAAAAATAATGATAAAGTTTACGAATTAGTTCAAATCTAGTATCAGTAATATTATAGATTTTAAATGCTTTAGCAACAAAATCAAAATCACCATATTTAAGTAAAGCATCTATATAATCTTTAATATCACTAAGCCACATAATAGCACTAACAGAATATCTATCACTATCAGTATTAGTAATATATTGACCAATACCTTTAGCAATAGTATCAGCAGTTATATCATTAATAATAAACTTATCAGTAAACCAATTATCTTTTATATACTGTTTATCAGTATATTTATCACGAAAGGTTTTAGATAGTTTATTACATAAATCAATATAAGAACGAGCAGCAGTTCTATTATTATGATTAACAAATTGAACATCTTTAACTTTAAGAGTTAAGTTCATACCACATTCAATAATACGAACTTTAATTTGTTTTTTATCCTCATTAATATATAGAACAATAGCAAGTTTATCTTTCCAATAGCCAGTATTCAAAGTAACTATATCATAAAGTTTAACTTTAAATCCAGATGTAATAGTACCATCAATTTGTTTATAAGTAATATAATTCATAATAAAACTGTATTAAATTTTTAGTTTAACATTTATTAGCTAGTTCTTTTGCCCTGTATTGAACTCAATATTAATCGTGATAGATTAATCAGATTATATATGAAAATTCAACAGAGAGCAAAAGAACCGTATCTATGAATGTATTATGAACATAAATAGTTAGTCATTACTAGTAGGCTCTGCATTTTGTTCATTATTCTTACCATCACGTTTAAGACGTTCTTTAAGAATATGTTCAGATACAGAACCAAGTTTACATTCACTAACACAACGACTAACACCTTTAGCATGAGTTACAGTATATACAATAGGATAATTAATATATTTATTATTACCTACTGTACGTTCGATTTTAGTAATTCCAACTTCGGTTACAATACCAACACAAACACCAAGCTTAGTTTGATTATGATATTGATAAGTATATTCCATATAAACTACTTGTCCTTTTTTAAACTTAGCTTGTTCTTCAATGTATCTATCTAATAGACCATCAAAAATAAAAGAAAATCATAATTATCCATTTTAATTATATATTTAAAGTTAATAATATACATACTAAAAAGCCTAGCACTATCTTCACAGACAATGCTAGGCAAAACTACAAATACGAAATCATATAAAACGAAATGTTTGACACAGACATTGTTATTACTAATTTCACAATCAATAATAACATTATTAACACCAAATCAAATATGACATATAACACTTGGACTATGATAAATATTAATAGCACTATCTTCACAGACCGTACTATTACAAAAGTTACAATTAGAAATTAAAACGGATAATAACAATATCATAGTTTCGGAGTTCAATTCCTCCATCATCAGCAAGTGAAATAACACTATTATCTTCACAGACAATAGTGTTAGAAATATAATCAAAAATTTATATGGGATTATTTAGCAGATTTATTTGCTTTTCTACGTTTAAGTTCAGCATAAATTTCATCATCACTAACATTCTTAAACTTATTCTCTTGTTTATTATTATCAACAGATTGATTAACCATTTTAATCATTTCCTTATATTCTGCATTAGAAGTATCAATAATATGTTGAGCAATCAAATTATTAATTTTAGTATTAGCTTCAACAATATTAATAATCATATCTTTAGCATATTTAGGAAAAACAGCAATAATAGGTTTAAGTATATCTTTATCTTCAATTATACTATCCCAACGATTAATAAGCCAATCAAGTTCAAATCCATCTTCAGTAGCGAGTTTAATAATATCTTCTTGAGTTTTACCAAAATCATTAATATATTTTTGTTCTTTAAGAACATATACAAATAAAGCTAAACCTCTAACATATTGGTCTGGAGATAAACCTTTATCTTTAATATCATTAATGAATTTATTAAGAAGATTACAATCTTCTTTATATTTACAGGTATCACAAGCAATATTATTAGATGTATTACAAGATTTACCAAAAACTTCATCAAGAATAACTTTAATATTAATATTTTCCATAATTTTATTTATTTAATCATAATAACCAAAAACATCATTTTCAGGGTCAACAATAGGACTATCGTCAACTATTGGTTCCCAAGCAATATCGTCAAAATCTTGACTTAGACATTCTGTATGAATTTCAACACCTTCAACATTATTATTGAAATATGTATCATCTTCAACAAAATAAATATCAGTTCTTTCCATATCTTTATATATAAAATAAACTCCGAGTAGAGGATGATTATCATCAACGTGTTAACTATAACAAACCCAATAAACAAAATGGATAAAAATGGCAAGCAAATGAGAATTAGCTTTAACAAGCTCAACAGCACTATCCATCCTCTACGGGGAGTCTATACTACAAACTTAGTTAGCTTCAGAATCTTTATTCTTTTTATGAAGTTCAGTTTCAGTATCAATCATAATACCAATAACTCGTTGACTATCACTAGCAACATCAGCATGAGCTTTAACTAAAGCATCAATGAATAAATCATCTGTATATCTATATTCTCTACGAAGTCCACCATCAGCAGTAACTCTAAACTTATTCCATAAGAAGTCAACATAAGCACCTTTAGAATTACATATTCTTCCATCATCTTCAAGAGTATGAAGAATATTAAGAGAAGTATGACGTCTAAATGCAGCATTGAATTTAACAATACAAACTACATCAAGAATATGTTGAGGAACATTAATCCCAACAGGAACACCACGTTTGTCAGTCTTAGCATCTTTAAAATCATTATCTTCATTAGCTTGACTAACAACAGTAGTTTGTTCTTCCTGTTTACGAACTTTACTTTGTTTCTTCTTCCTAGCTTTATTCTTAGGCTGAACAGTTTCACTACTAACAACAGCATTAACTTGTGTTTTCTTCTTTACCTTAGCTTTTCTAAACTTTCAGCCATAGTTTTCTTTCTAGGCTTAGATTGAACATTACTAGTAACATTATCAAAATTTACCATAACACTTATAAGTTTAAGATTAATATTATTATCAGTAGCAATATTACTCTACTGAACAACACGACAAATATAATAATTAAATATAATACTCCAAATATATTATAATTTATTTATACTATAATTCTAACTAATAATCAATAGCTATATTAAAATAACTAAAATCATTATAGCAATAGGAATTAACTTACCACGAGAACAACAAGAATATTTTAGTAATACAACCAGTAATATTAGCATGACTAGTATTAATAGTCATTATAATATTGATAGTTCTTGTTTAGCTTCTTTTCAGCATGACCATCTCCACACTTATCTCCACATTCACCACTACCACAATCACATCCAATTCCACTATCAACCTCAATTTAACCCTATTTGAACCACATCCAACTCCACCATCTCATTCTCCACGAAATCCACATTCACCACTTTCATCTCCATATCCTCTTTCTCCACATTCAATACATCTCGTCACCTTTAATTTCATCTCTATAACTTTTTGTTATGAGAGTAAATCTCCATGAGCAATATCAGTATCAACACCATTCGCATTAGTCATACCAACATCATCTTGTTTAACAAGATGAGTTGTTTTAAGTTCACTAACATAACTAGTTTTAATGATATGAATCAGCAAAAATAATTACAATTTTATAGCTATATCTAGCCTGTTATATATATATATATATACTTACCAGTATATATATATAACAGGCTATATATAGCTAAGAATAAATCTTAACAGTTATATTAAACCATCATCATTAATTTCAGTTATAGTATTATCATCAGCAACCACATTATAATCATGGTTATCAAGACTATTATTAATAATACGAGCGATACCTTTTAATTTACCAGCAATACCAAGTCTGCTCTTATTAACACTATCATATACTTTTGTTATATCTTCAGCATTACCATTAGTAGTCATATTAGTAATAGCAAGAAGAATACAATCACTAGCAGGATAAAGTTTAGTAAGTTCAACAGAAGTAATAGAATTATCATTCTCAACTTCAATAGTAGTAATAATACGATGTACTTTCATAATGTTTAATATTAGGACAAGACTTATCAGAACTTGTAGCTAGGTCTTGATTGACAAGTCTTATCAGACTGTTAAGTTCGTTTGCTGCAATCTATTTAATGTTGATGATGAGCATTTCCATGTTGAACACTAGCAACAGCATCAACAAAACTATTGTTGATAACATCAGTGCTACCAACCCGAAGGTCAGTAGCACTATGTTCATTAGAATGGCATGTCGTTATCATTCATTGCAGTAGCAACAAAACTAGCCGCTTTAGCTTTAGCCTCACGCTTGGCAGCAATGGCAGCACGAGCGTCCTCCATAATCTGCTTGATAAGTACATTATATGCACCAACAAGAACAGGGTCAGCAGGATGTTCGATACCTACAATATGATATGCATATCTATCATAATCCACAACATTGTAAAGATTATCTTTACGAGTAAATGGATTACGGCCTTGTACACCAGCAGGTACAAACTGGCAAAGAACTTTGACAGCAACACCAGTCAGATACATACTAGCAAAACCAGCCTCAGCAGCTTCACCAACATAGTTGACAAATCTACCGTAGAACTTGTCTTTGCGCATTACAAGCAGTATCTGGTCAAATGGTATCTGAATAGCGCCAAGCATACCCATTCGATGTGTACCATCAGGCATACTTTGAGCACATTTAACAGGACTAGCAATAGTAACAAACGCATTGAGATAAGACTTGCCATTACGACCTGTACGTTCTTGACAATCAATATTAGTAATGACAGTAGTCATTACATAACTATGACCATCAGTACAGATGCGTTTAACAACATCATCAATGGTTTCCACTTGCGTAGAATTTTGGTTATCTGTATCAACAGTAGGTTGAACAGGTTGGTTATCTGTATCAACAGTAGGTTGAACAGGTTGGTTAACACTAGTAGTTGGTTCAACTACATTAACACTCTCAGGAGCAGCAGCAGCACCTTGTGCAGCTTGTGCTAAATCTTTAACGTCTGGCATGACTATTAAGTATTTAATTACGCTAATCAGTAGCATTACTGACAGTTGTTTTCGTTTCAACTGCAAAGTATTTAATGTTGATAATGAGCAACATCATCTAGTAGAGATTAATCTCTACTAAGATAACTAACAATAGCCGATAGTATTCCAAATACAACAGCAGTAATTTGTTCATCACTAGTTGGCTCTACTTTCAATGCTAGTGTTAATGAATGAGAGCGAGAACTTTACTTTCTCCTAGAACTTGACGGGGGTAGTCAAGACGAGTGATCATCAAAACATTAATATACTGGCATCATCTTCATTATTATTATTTCCATTATATTTACTTTTCTTTTCACTCTAATTATTACCATTACTATCATTTTCACTATAACTCTCATTATAACTTTTCATTTCATTTTCATTATCGTTACCTTTATTACCTTTATCTTCATTATTTCCATTATCTTCGCCCTCATCTTTATAATTATCATTATTTTTATCATCGCATTTAACTTTTCATGTGATTGAGCATATAAATATTATTACAATAATCAGTATCATTTTTAAATAAAACAAATTTATCAACTATAAGTCTATCTTTATCATCAAAAGTTTTTATTAATTTAGCTTCACTAATAATATTAATAAGTTTGTTAACATCACCTCTAAATATGTAAATAGGATTAACAACATAAATATTTCTAATATTAGTTCTTTTAATAATATTTTCATCTTCAAGAAGCAATAGATTAGTTTTAATAAACCATAACCTTATCATTAACAAGTTTGTTATAAACTTTAGTAGGTTTAAAATCTTCTTTAAAAGTCATAACAATAATAGTATTAAGTTTAACATAAAAATATATTACTCTAGGAAATGTCGAAATCTATTCCATGTATGGTATAAATATAGCAAATAAATAGCGAAATCTATTCCATGTATGGTATAAATTGGTATTTGTAACTTATTGATAATCAAGTAATTATAAGTTAGCAATAGTATCTATATAAATATATATTATATATAATATTTAATATAATCAGCATTAATAGATTCGCTGTGACCCGCTCCGAGCTTCGCTCTCCGCTATACTCCCCGTGGAGGATGAATACAATCAGTATCAATCATATCAAGTTAATCAATACTATAATTATTATCATTATCTCTATTAATATTATCAATACTAATATGGTTAAGTTTAACTCATCTCCATCCTCCACGGGGAGTATGACTTGCATATTTATAATCATATAATCCTCTACGATTGAAATGTTAAAAATAGTTTTTCTCTTGGTAGATTCATTCAAACTCTTACATTTGCTAAAAACAATTAAGTTATGGGTAAAGATAAAAGTGAAACTAAACCTAAATACACTAGAGAATTTCATAGTGGTGAAAGGAATAAAAAAGAAGTTAAAGTTCCTAGTAAACTTAAACTTGGAAATATTGGTATTGATAGTATTATTAAAACTAAATAATTTAGTGTTATGATTAAAGTTGAAAGTAAATTTAAAGATTTTGGTATTCAAATACCTACTGACATTAGCGAAATAACAAGTGAAGCACTTGACGCTATTCTTACTAATGTAGTTATTGCTAAACACTATTGTGTTGTTGCTCTTTGCCAAAATGAAAGTTTGTTTGGTGTTATTAATAGTAAAGTAAGTACAGTTGAAGTTATGCCAATTATTGCTAAGATTAGTAAAGAAGATGCTGAACTTATTGGTATGAATCAAATGGATAAGATTATTATTGACCGTTCTACTCTTGAACGTGGCTATCATCTTTATCTTAAATATAATGTTCTTAGTCCTCAATTTGTTAATAAGTATATTACTAATGATACTGAACTAACTCGTTCTATTACTGTTGGTACTTTTGGACAAAATCAAGGATATACAAAAGGACAAAAAGTTTGGTTTGTTGAATTTAAAGTTATAGCTATTAATGATTTAAGAGCTGCTATTACTGATAAACATAAAGCTATTAATCCTTTTGTTTATCATTCTGCTGAAAAAGCTAATTAGCCATTTCGTCTAAATAATCGAACTCTTCTTAAAACTACTTATGTATAATTTAAAATTATAGGTACTTGTGTTCTTGTTTATAGTAGTAATTTAAGAAGAGTTCTTAAACTTTTCAATTATGGATTTTAAGACTAATACTAGTTTTAATATTGCTAATACTAGTTCTCATGAAGATTTTGATGATGATTATATTCTTATCTATAAAGATATAAATAATATATTAGATGATATTGGGTTTCAAGGTGATGATAGAATACTTTGTAAATCTATTATTGAAAGTCTTGAAAAAGAAGCTAGTATTAATATACGAAAAGATAAATGTGTTGCTATTCCTCATATTGGTACTATTCAAAAGAATTGGTATCGTTCCAAACTTATTAGTCATTATAAAGACTTTAAAGAAGCTAGAAAAACTATGACTAGAGAAGAGTATAAAGAATATACTGCTAAAGTTATGGAAGAAGAAAAGCAAAAACATTATGAAGAAGAAGAAAGATTAAGACTGAACATAAGTTTAAAAAGAAACTTCTTCCTATTTGGATTAAACTAAGTAAAAAACATAGTGCTGCTTATGCTAATCTTTGGCTATATGCTATGGGTAAACTTGAAATTATTGAATTTGATGAAGAAGTAGAAGAAATATATGAACGGTTTGGAATTGGATTGGATGCTGACCATAGATGAAACTGGTATGCCAAAAGCTCCTACACTTAAACAACTTCTTGATAGAGATGTTAGTCTTCTTTATACTAGAGATAAATCTCCTAATAAAGAGATGTATGTTAAAGAAGTTGGAGTTATTTATTATCTTGGTGACCCTAAAGGTCCGTGTCTACAAGAAGGTCTTAGTGAAAAAGAAGCTCTTAAGAAAGCTATTGAAAACTTTGATTTACCTAAAAATTATCAACCTGATATTCTTGTTTGGAAACTTATTAAAAGATATTATAATCAAAAAGCTAGTGCAGGTATGGAAGCTGTACTTAATATTAAGCGTGGTATTCATAATGTTGCTCTAGCTGCTAGCAAGTTAAATGAATTGTTGAATGACAAGTTATCTGATGGTGCTAGTTTAGAAGATGTTCCAGTTGTTATTGGTTATATGAAACAAATTAATGATTTAGCTAATCAGTTTCCAAACACGATTAAAGCTCTTAATGTAGCTGAAGAAAATCTTCTGTATGAACAAGAGAATGTTGCTGGTAGAGGTGGAGTTGAAATTACTAGTAGTATGATTGAGGAATAAGCTGATGCTAATCTACTTCATCCTCCACGGGGAGTCTAGCGTAGGCACGTAGTGCCGAAGCGGGTCCAAGCTAGTGTTGAACTTAATAATGTTAATATGGAACTTAGAGATAAAAGATATAATGATATAAGACTTATTTTTAATGAAGCTGAACATAGTTATGCAGATACTTTAAATAATAGCTATATTAGTACAACTCAAATTCTTCATCAATATCAACCGAAGTTCGATAAGAACTATTGGTTGAGAAAAAAGTCTAAAGAACTAGGAATAAGTGAGAAGAAACTAGAGGAACAATGGTCAACTATTACTAAAGAAGCTTGTGAACGTGGAACTAATACTCATAATGGTCTTGAAGATGGCGTTAAAGGGGCATCTATGTTTCAACAAGCTATTAATTATCTTGATAAGCGTAAAGATGGTGTAATGGTTACTATTGCTGATATTCCAAATTTTGGTGCTAATTATAAACTTCTTAATCTTAAAGATTTTATTGAACTTACTAATAATCGTTATCCTCTTATTTATGATGCGTTTAAAATGTACACTGAAAGAGGATATAAGATTTATAGTGAGATTGGTATGTTTCTTATAGATTGGTTAATTAGTGGAACTATTGATATTCTTCTAGTTAATGAAGATACTAATTGTGCTGTTGTAGGCGATTGGAAAACAAATCGTGGTGGATTAAAATTTAGTAGTGGTTATTATAAGAAAGATAAAACAGTTAAACCTGCGCAACAAACTAATGTTTGGGTTGATAAAGATGAACGACTTTTAGCTCCTCTTAATCATCTTCCTAATTGTAATGGTGCTATATATAATCTTCAACTTAGTATGTATGCTTTTGCTGTTGAATATATACTTGGTTTAACTATTAAAGGTATTTGGTTATGTCATATTGATAGTGATTTTGAACTTAATGAATATGGTATGCCAAAAAGATTTTCTGATGGTCTTTATCATATTAAAGAAAATCCTGTTGAAACTACTAAATTCTTTACTATGAATTATCTACGTGATGATATTAATAAAGTTCTTAAAGATAGAGAATTACAAATTAAAGCTAGTGGTGTTCAAAGTCAATTTAAACTTGCTATATGAAATTAAATAAAGACAATTTAATTGGAGTAATTATTGGTTTTATTGTTTTAGTTATATTTGCTATTTGTTTATCCAGTGGATGTACTAAACGTATTACTCCAGTTCCTGAAATTCGTTATGTTCCTGTTACTGATTCTACTGCTGTTAATGAATTAGTTTTAACTAAAGAATTGCTTCGTAGAACTCAAGATTCTCTTAACGCTTATAAATCTGATACTACAATTAGTGCTGATTATTTTGTAGCTAAATATAAACTTGAACGTATTAGATATTATAATGATATTGCTGGCAAAGGAAATAATATCAAATATCTTAGAGGTTGGATTCGTAGAACTCTTGATGAATAAATTATGTATATTATTAATCGTAGAAAAAATATAAGATTAATTGGCGATGAACATCATATTGGTGATGACTTTGAATTTGTGATTTATAAAGTTCAAATTAAAGTTCTTTGGTTTTGGGTTACAATTAAAGAATTTGATGAAGATGAATATTATGACGCTGTTGATTGTTTTAGATATTGTACTAATCCTTATATAAATTAAATTATGGCTTACTTTGGAGATGCTTTTAAAAAACTATCTATTAAAGAAGGTGGTTATGTAAACGATAAAGATGATGCTGGTGGAGAAACTTATAGAGGTATCAGTCGTAAATATAATCCTACTTGGCAAGGTTGGACTATGATTGATTCTTATAAGAAACATTATATTGTTGGTAGTAAAGAGTTTAAGTCTAAACTTGATAATGATGTTCAGCTTCAGAAACTTGTTTGGGAAAAGTATAAAATAGGTTATTGGGATGTATTTGAACTTGATAATTTTAATAGTCAGAGAGTTGCTGAACAATTATTTGATACTAACGTGAATTGTGGTCAAGTTGCAGCTATCAAGATGGCTCAAAGAGTTCTTGGACTTAAAGAAACTGGTAGATGGAACCTTGATTTGCTTAATAAACTTATAGAAATAAAAGATTAACTTAATACTGTATAGAATTATGAAGAAGATGTTAATAGCAATATTTATAATAGCGATTATTAATTTATGTGTTACTCTGTATTTATCAATAAGTCGTTTTAGTGTAGAAGCCAATTCATATAATAAAAGTGACACTGCTATTAATCATGTTCGGATTGATTCTATACAGTTAGTTATAACTGAAAGAGAAAGTATAGTTTATAAACTTAAAGAACATGAAAAAGATATTGAAGATAAAGTTATTAGTCTTAATGACAGTGCTACTTGGGAGTTATTCAAGAAGTTGGTGTCAGAGTGAGATTGATAATGTAGTGCATCCTCCACGGGGAGTCAACACTACTGATACAACTGTTCTTGTTCATATTAATATGATTAAGATTGCTAATACTAAAATTATTAAAGCTAAACTTTATAAAGATATTATTAACGAACAAGATAGTATAATTAATCTCCATAAGATTAAATATAATGCTCTTTATAAAGAAGTTGAAACTTTACAAAATAATCTTGATAATAGTAATAAAGTAAATGATAATTTAAATAAGTCTATTGAACGTATTAAACGTAAGAATAGATATTTGGTAAGCGGTGGTGCTGTTTGCGCTATCGCTTTTGTTGTTTTGTTTACTAGTTAAATAAAATATTATGGCTGATGGTAAATATCCTTTTCTAGAATACATTGAAGAACCTGATAAAGAGAAAAAGTATAAGAAAGCTAGTGATTGTGGATGGTATGACCCTCATAATAACTTTTTAATTGGAGATAGTGGTGGCTTTCTTTAAATATTAGACCTGGCAAATTTGTTAATACTGAACTTTTTAATGAAGCTGCTAGAACATATCAAGCCACAGGTAGATATACTCAATTTAAAGTAGATAGTATTCCTCATAGACAATTTAGACGTAGAGAATGTGATAGACGACGTAATGGTTTTTCTGCTCCTTGTTGGCAAAATCCAGATGGAAGTATAGAAGATGTTTGGATAACAGGTGGTCATTATAATTTTCTTAATTATACTCGTATGGAGCGCACAGATGAATCATCTGTTATTGTTACTGAACATGGAGCTACTGCTAAAAAAATTTATAGTTTTCCTAGTTTTATTGATGCTCAATTTTGGACTTGGCAAATTATAGAATTTTGTAGACGTAATGGTTTACATCTTATTATTGATAAAACTCGACGTGGAGGTTTTTCTTATATTATGGCTGCTGATAGTTCTAATGAAGTTAACTTATCTAAACATAAAGTTGTTATTCATGTTGCGGCTGATAATAAATACTTAATTAAACAAGGTGGTTTAAGTGATTTTGCTGTTAATAACTTAAAGTTCTTTGAAGAAAAGACTCCATTTAAAAGAGGTATATATAGTCCTACTACTGATAGTTTTAAACTTGGTTATCGTATGAAAAATGGAGTTGAAGCTGATGATAGTTGGTCTAGTTCTCTTTTAAGCGTTAGTGCTAATAATAATCCTGACTGTGCTATTGGTAAAGATGCTGTTACAATTAAAGTTGAAGAGCTATCTACAATGCAGAATTTTGATGAGTTTATGAATGTAACTGAACCTACAATGACTGTTGGTACTCGTACTACTGGTACTCTTATGGCTTGGGGAACTGCTACTGCTGCTAATATGCAAATATTTGAACAAAACTTTTATAATCCTAGAGCATTTGGATTTATGGCTTTTGAAAATGTTTTTGATAATGATGCTCGTAATGAAGTTTGTGGATTCTTTAAATCTTATGCTTGGGGTCTTGAAGGAGAGATAGATGGAGTTAAAGGATTTGATGAAGATGGAAATAGTAATCTACGAATAGGACTTAAGCTTGCTGCACGAGAAAGAATTGAAAAGAAAAAGACTGCTAAGACTTTTGCAGAATATCTTAATTATCTTGGTCAACGGGCTTTATTTCCTGCTGAATCTTTTAGTAGTGCTAGTGAAAATATATTTAGTAGTGAAGCTCTTAATAAGTTTGAAGATAAACTTAGAGTTGATAATAGTTATAAGTTTTATACTGATGGTGAACTATTTGAAGATGGAACTAAAAAGATTTATTTTAAATCTAATGCTCGTATAAGAATTGAAAATCCTGATATGAAAACTTATGATTATATTCAAGGAGTTCCTAGACGTGGTAACGAAGACCCTCATGGTTGTATAAGAGTTTGGTTTGCTCCTGAATATGAAGAAACATATATTGGCGATAGACTTATAAGAAGTATTCTTCCCGGTACTTATGTTGCAGTTTATGACCCTGTTGGTATTGATAAAGATAAAAAAGAAATTACTAATAGACATTCTCATAATAGTATATTTGTTATTGAAATGCCTAGAGAACGTAATGGATTTAAACCTAAGTTGTGTGCTGCATATTATGGACGTACTGAAAGACTAGAAGAAGCTGATGAAAAGTTTTATCGTTTATGTAAATGGTATAATTGTATTGGTACTGGACTTGTAGAAATAAATCGTGGTGAAACTGTTTCTAATTTTCGTAAGTGGAAAGCTACTAAATATCTAGGTTATGAACCTTTATATGTTTGGGATTCTGCTGTTAAAGAAAAAGTTAGTACTAGTTATGGTTATAATATTGGTAGTGGACCTAAGAAACTAGATGGTCTTCGACTTCTTAAAGAGTTCTTATATGAAGTTATTGGTAAGAATGAATTTGGAGAAGATATTTATGTTTTTGAAAGATTTCTTGATTATCAAACAATTCTTGAACTTAAAAAGTTTAATGCTGAAGGTAACTTTGACCGTATATCTAGTCTTATACTTTTAGGTATATATTGGAAGTCTATTGATATTAAAGGTAAACGAGAACTTGCTAGTCGTAAGAAAGTTACAGAAGATAATGATAAAACAGATATTTTTAATAGACAATGGTTTTAAGATTAAATAGATAAAGATATGTATAATTTTGGTAGACTTGATTTTCCTAATCAGCACGTTAGTTATGCTGAAAAACAAGAAGTTGATTGGTATGCTAAATGTTGTGATTATGTTATAGAAGCTGGTATTGCTTGTAAAGCTGATTTTAATGTAGAAGAAAAGTTTAATATTCTTCTTGGTAATATTCCTAGAGAATATTATAGAAAAACTCTTAATCCTTATAATGAGAAAGATGAAAATCTAACTCGTTTTCCAGCTACTATGCGTAATTATGATATGATGAAAGGTATTATTAGAAGATATATTGGTGAATATATTAAAAATCCACATGATTTTATTGTTGGAGCTAATAATCCAGAAGTTGTATTTGCTAGAGATGCTGAACTTGGTAAACAAATTATGATGCTTGCAGAACAAGCTGTTGCTAAGAAAATACAAGAAAGTTATATGCAGTTTGTTAATGAAGGTAATAATCCTGAACAATTTAATCCTGAACAAGCTGTTGATATTGAAGCTTTTATTAAAGAATTTAATGAAAATTTTATTGATGATATTAGTGCACAAGGACAAGATTTAATTAATGTTATTGATGACCTTACTGATGCTTTTACTATATACGCTAGAGCTTATTTTGAATTTGTTGCTTTTGGAGCTTGTTATACATATAGAGATGTTGTAGGTAATCAATTAATTAAACGTGTTGTTAGTGTTAGAGATGCTTTTCCTGTTCCTAACGATAATATGTTTGCAGAAGATTATGATATGTTTGCTGAACGTCGTATGTTGACTAAACAACAAATTATAGATGAATTTTATGAATATCTTTCTGAAAAAGAACGTGAAGCTCTTGATACATATTATCAATATAGTGCTACTACTTCTAGCGATAAAGCACTTTTAAATTGGGATAAATATATGTATTATTTTGGTGATATATGTAGTAAATTTAATAAAGATGATTTGCAACATATTAAGAACACTAATATAATGGCTCGTGATGCTAATAATGGTTTATTTGAAGTTTGGCATACTGTTTGGAGAGGTGAAATAAAAGAAGGTATTCTTACATATAGTAATGGAGCATTTGTTACAACAAGAATTGTTGATGAAACTTATCAGCTTAACCCTGCTGGTGGTGATATTAGTATTGAATGGGTGTGGCGTCCACAAGTTTATGAGAGCGTTAGAATTGGCTCTCGTGCTACAAGCATATATCCTTATAAGGCTCGTCCTATTGCTTATAATAGGAATGGTAAACTTCCTTATAATGGTATTGCAGAACTTTTGCCTGGTTTTGGAAGATTTAGTGTTGTAGATACAGTTATTCCTTATCAAGTATTTCGTAATATAGTTTCTTATCATAGAGAAATGGCTATTGCTAAAAATAAGATGAATGTTCTTATGATTGCTAAATCTCTTCTTGGTAAAAAACCTGCTGAAACTATATATCGTATGGCTGCTGATGGAGTGCTTTATATTGATGATGAAGATGATGCTAATCTTGTTAAAGCACAAAATGTTCGTTATCTTGAAAGTCGTATGAATAATTATATTACTGAACTTGGGCAACTTATTCAAGAGATTGAACAGACTGCTAAAATGGAATGCGATATGACTCCGCAACGTTATGGCGAGATTACTAATAGTGCTGGTAAAGGAGTTACTGATGAAGCAGTTATTCGTGGAAGTATGGGTTCTGTTATTATTGAATTTATATTTGATAAAATGAGAGAACGAGATTATCAAGCTGAAATGGATTATACTAAACTTGCTTGGATTGATGGTCTTAATACTTCTTATAAAACTAAAGATGGTGATATTAGATATTTAAGTCTTGATGTTAATAGTCATATATTTGCCAATTATATTGTTACTTGTAAAACTTCTGTTAAAGAACGTGAGAAACTTGAACAATATAAACAGCTTGCATTTAGTGCTGCTCAGAATGGTAATATGGATATGGCTAATGCTGCTATACGTGGAGATAATGTTGTTCAAATTAGTAAACTTATTGATAAGTATCAAAATATTCAACGTGAGCATGAACTTGATGTTGAACGTGTTTCTCAACAAACAGAACAACTTCGTCAAGAATTTGAACTTGCTAAGATTGATAGAAAAGCAGAACAAGATAGAGAAACAATTAGAGTTGAAAAATATCTTGATGGTCAGATTGAAGCTATGAAAGCAAATGCTAATATTATGAGTTTTGATAATGGTCTTAGTGATGCTGAAAAGAGTCAAGCTGAAGAACGTATGGAAAATGCTAGACTTAATCTTGAACGTAGTAAACTTAGTTTAGATGCTCAAAAGACTTCTGTTGAAGCACAACTTAAAGAAAAAAAAAGAATTAGCTGTTAAACTTAAAGAAAGTGATGATAAAGTCAAGATTGCAAAAACGAATAAAAATCGTTATGATAGTAAAAGTAAATAATCGGATGTACTTCTAAATTTTGTTCATAATAGGGCTGGACTTGCTTGTGAAAGTAGGTTCAGCCCATTTTCATTTTTCTTTACACCACATGAGCCATTTTAAGCTCATTTTAAGCACTTTATTCATTTCGTGATAGATTAATCATTATGATAAAATTTGATTCATACACGGCTTCTCTGAAAGCGATAGGTTAGGTTATCAGTAATAAATATCCTAGTTAGCAATAGTATGTTAGTCGGCAAATCGGCTTAAAGGTGAACATATTTTAACGATACAAGTAAAACTCATATTATTATTATAGTTTATATTTGTGATATAGTAATTAATTAAAAACAAAGAGTTATGCCTAATTTTGATAGTTTTGGTTTTAATGGTGAAACATCTAATGGTGATGGAAAACCTACTGACGACATTACAGACCTCGATACAGGTAAAACAGGGCAGTTAGATGCTGATGGTAATCCTATTGATGATATTACTAATAATGGTAATGGAGATGGGAATAGTGATTCTAATGCTAATAAAGATAACCAATCTTCATCCTCCACGGGGGGTAAGCCTAATGACAAAGCGAATGACGTTGATGCTGAACATGGTTTAGAAGAAGGTACTATTATCGAAGATGGAGATAATAAATATACTGTTGATAAAGACGGTAATCTTATTGACGATAAAGGTAATATCTTTAAAGCTAAAAATGAAGTTGCTGCTTATCTTAAAGAATTTGAAGTAGAAGATACTAAAGAAGAAAATACTATTGATGTTAAATCAATTCAAGAACTTGTAGGTGTTTCTGTTACTTCAGAAGATGGTAAAGCTGTTACTTTTGAAAATACTCCTCAAGGAGTTGCAAGTTATATTCAATCCGTTATTGATTTAAAACGTGATGAATTTGCTCAAGCTGGTGTTAATAAATTATTTGAAGATTATCCTATCGTTGGTGATTTTCTTAATTATTATGTTGCAAATGGTAATTCATTTGAAGGCTTTGGTGAACTTCGAGATAGAAGCGGTATTGAAGTAGATGAAAATAATGTAAGTCAACAAGAAGCTATTGTTCGTGAGGCGTTTAAGGAATTTAATCGTCGTGGTAATGTTGATAAGTATATTCAATATCTTAAAGATAGTAATGAACTTTTCAATGTTGCTAAAGAAGAACTTGAAGCTCTTCAGAAAGCTGATAACGAAATGCGTGAAGCTAATGCTAAAGAAGCTATGCGAGTTAAAGCAGAAGAAGAGAAACAACTTGTGGAATTTTGGAATGGAGTTAAAGAATGTATTGATAAACGACAAATTGCTGGTTATCGTATTCCTGAAACTGTTATTATTGAACGTAATGGTAAACAGATTTCTACTACTCCAGAAGATTTCTTCAATTATGTTTATCAAGTTGATGATAAAGGACTTTCTCGTTATGAAAATGATTTAATGAAGTTATCTCCTGCTGAAAGACGCGATGAAGAACTGCTTAAAGCTTGGCTTAAATATACAGGTAAAGGTTATGATAGTTTGATAGAAATGGCTGTTTCTGATAAAGAAGCTAAAAAAGTTGAAACTTACTGCTAGTCAACGTAAATCTACAAAAGGAGCTATTAAAATAACTAAACCTGACAGTAAAAAAAATGCTCTAATAGATGAGCATTTTGGTTATTAACATAATAGTAAATTTGTAGATGAAAACATTACGTGTTATTGGACAAACTCGTTATGAAGATAGAGGTTATTCTAATGAAGAATCCATTGCTTATCTTCAGCTTCAAAAGCCAGAAGAAATTAATAGTTTTCTGACTTATAATTATGGTATGGATGATGACCGTTTTCCTTTAAGTTTTATTACTGAAGGTCAAGGTAGTCGTGGTATTAAAAATGTTGCTACTGTACAATGGACTTGGAAAACTATGGGTCGTATGAAGTTTACAGACTTTGTAACTTACTTTAATACTGCTGTTACTAAACCTGGTCAAAATGGTAGTGAATTTGAAGTTCATTTCTCTACTCATTGGTTTATTGAACAACATGGTCTTACTGCTCCCGATGGTGTTACTCAAGTTCGTATTCAGAAAGACTTAGGTGAATCTGCTTATGGTTATGCTTATCTTTTGAAACTTACTTCTCCTAATCCTGATGCTTATGTTGACCCTCAATGGTTGGTTAAAGGTATGTATTGGGCAATGAGTGCTCCTACTGTTTCTGAATCTTATTCTAAAGGTAACAGAAGCAATACTATGGGTCCTGCTGGAATGACTTCTCAACTTGAGTTTTATCGTTATTCTAAAGAAATAGCTGGTAATCTTGCTAATGTTGTTACTCAATATCAATTCCAAAATGATAATGGTGGTACTTCTAATCTTTGGATTAACGAAGAGATGCGACAGTTCAACTTGCACATGAGAGTAATGAACGAAGAACGTTTATGGAAGTCTGAATATAACCGTTTACCTGATGGTACTATTCCTTTGAAAGACCATGATAATGGTAAACCTATTCCTCATACTGCTGGTATGTTAGAAATTTGTCGTGAATCTAACTATGATACTTATGGTGAACTTCTGACTCTTAACAAACTTGAACGTACAATTGGTGATGTTCTTGACCGTGATACTCAAGATGGCGATAAGAATATAGTTCTTATGGGCGGTAAAGGATTTATTCGTGACTTTGAAATGGCTATCAGAACTGATGCTAAAGAAAACGGATTTATTACTCCTCTTGGTGAAAAGATGATTCAAGATAATGGTGATGGTCTTTCTTATGGACGTTACTTTAATAAGTATAAAACTCCAGATGGATATATTATTACTGCTATTCATAATGCTTATTTCGATAAGGGTACTGATGCTGAAGCTGCTAAGCAAAATGGTATGATTCATCCTACTACCGGTTTGCCTATTACTTCTCATCAAGCTGCTTTAATTGATATGAGTAATTATAAAGGTAATCAGAATGTTCGTATAGTACGTCAAAAAGGACAGGCTTATAAAGCTAAAGTTATCGAAGGTATGACTGATATTCCTGCTTGCTGGGGATTGCCTAATACTAATCATGCAGCTACTGAAATTGATATGGCTCGTTATGAAGTTAAAGGCTCTATTGGTTTGCAGGTAGATAACACTACTAAGATGTTCTTATTGAAATGTGTATTATAATCATTTAAAAGAAGCTATTTAAGATATGGATTTTAACAAAGTAAATGAAGCTAATAAAGCAGGAGAAAATACTCCTGCTGCTTCTAATATAAATACAGATAAACAGGTTATACCCCCCGTAGAGGATGGAGTAGATAAACAGCCTGCTAATACAGTAGGATTTAGAGATGAAAGTCTTGATGAACCTTATACTGAAAAACGAACTATTACTATTAATTTAGTTACTAATTATTCATTATATCGTAGAGTTAATGATAAAACATTACCTAAACGAATGGATAAGATTGGTAGTTGTGTTCGTAGTTCTCGTACTCTTTCTTCTAATAAAGGCGAGATTGAATCTTATTTTCCTGCTTTAATTGGTCTTGCTCCTAATAATGAAAACTTTATTTCACGGGTTAAGGCTTATCTTAATAATATTAGTGTTTCAGTTGATGAACTAGGTAAGACTTTTGATATTTCTTTCTTTTGGAATCGTAAACGAGATTATCTTCGTTTTAGAGCTGAAGAAGAAGCTATTGAAACTGCTTATATGAATAGTGACCGTAAAGGAGTTAAAGAACTTAGAGAAGCTCTTGAAGCTAAAATTACTAAGTTAAATCTTCTTGAAAGTGAAAAGTATAAATATGGTTATCCTATTGTTCTTGATGATTATCTAATTTATCGTCATTGTTTATTGTATAAAGATGTAGCTAAAGATATTGCTCTTATTAATTCTGACCCATCTATTAGATTTTATTTTAAAGATGACCAAAGAGAAGCTGAGCGTCTTGCTAAACATCGTCAGGAAATTAATTCTGCTAAAGGCAATTATGTTAAACTTCTCACGAATAGTGATTTGTTTGATGCTGTATTTATTCAATACTGTGTTGCCAATAATATTAATATTCCTAACGGTATGGCTATGGATGTTGTTGATAAACAAACTCATCTTGATAAATTTAGTACAAATGAACCTGCTAAGTTTAATAAACTTTGTAATGATAAAGATATTACTATTAAATCTTTAATTGAGGTTCTTATTTCTCGTGGAGAATTTATCAGAGCAATTCATAATCAGAATATTACTACTCCTGATGGTGAGTTCATTGGTGCTAATGTTAAGGAAGCTGTTACATGGTTTAAGAATCCTACTAATAGTGCTCTTGTTAGTGCTTATAAAAATAAACTTAAAAACATTTGATTATGAACATTGGGGAGATGCACGTGACGTTCAGAGAACTGGCACAACAGATGGGTATGCAGACCGTTCGTGCTATTCTCATGGAAGATATAGATATTTGTCTTAATGCTGCTATAATTGAAAAAAAGCTAGAAATGTAATAGTAGAAAACGTCGGACCTGTTCCTTATAATGATAAGGTTGCTCGACAAAATGCTTCTATTAGTCCTGTTAATGCTCTTAGAACTTTATACACAGCGGGTACTGTTAACGGCGGAGATATTACAGGTGGTGGAACAGAAGTTGACCCTTATAACATTAATATTAATAGCGACGGAATAATGCTATATACAGGCTTTCAAGTTAGTTATAATGGCAAGACAATTTATGATTGCAGAATTATTGAAGCTGAAGATTTAGGTCAAACGCTAAGAGATTTTTGTAATCGTGCTGCGAAAGATGCTCCGATAGTTACTATATTTGGAGATAAATCTGGTATTAATGTTGATATATATACTGGACGTAATAATACAGTTAAACCTCAATTAGTTAAATATCTTTATATCAAAGAACCTGCTAAAGTTAAGTTTGATGAAGATAGAGAAGAAGATTGGGTTAATTGTGATTTACCTCCTTATTTACATATGGAAATAGTTATGCGTGCAGTACAGATTTATCTTGCTAGTATTGGTGCTACTTCTAATGGAGCTGAAACAAAGTTAAACTCTAAATTAAATTAAAAATGAGACAATTTTTGTTGGCGGGCAAAGTCGCTTATGGAGCAGACTTACCTCTTGCTGCTGGAGCGGTTGCTTTTACTTATCTTGCTGATGGCAAGGAAATTATTGACGCTGACGGTACTAAGATTACCGATAAGTTTTACATTAATCTTGGTCGTGAAGCAAATGGTCCAGTAGTTCTTCCAGCTTATAAGAAACATCTTACTTTTGTTAAAGGTGTTTATCAAGCTGCTAATACTTTCTCTGCTAATCTTACTATCGGAGATGTAAATGCTTATTCTGATTATTCTATTATGATTGTGAAAAAAAAGATTAAAGTTCAATGAACGTAATCGTTGGACTGCTACCATTCATACTGGTCTTAATCCTACTGCTAATGATGTAGCAAAGAAATTAGCTAACCAAATTAATAATAATACTGTTGGACATGGTATTAAAGCATCTGTTGCTGATGCTAAAATCACTCTAACTGCTGAGTCTAAAGGTATTGATTATAAAATTCTTGGAGCTGATGAATTAGTTGGTATTGCAGTCACAGTTACAGCTACTGGTTTTCCTGCATATGGAGATGCGGCTTATATTACTGATTTGGCTAATAAAGCTGCTGCCGATGCTGGTATCGAATATACTTATCGAGATACTTATACTGAACTGTATCCTACATATCCGCTTAATCCTTTGAAACAACCTGATAGTGCAGATGTTGGATATACTATCTTTACTCTTCGTTTTGCTGTTCCACGTGAAATGAAAACTAGAGATGAAGTTGTTCATCAGATTGTACAAATAGCATTTCCAACTGGAGCTGCTGCTATTGCAACTGTTGAAACTATCCTTAAAGCTATTGCTACTGAAGAGAAAGCATAACCTATTACCCGACTCGATTAGGTAAATATTAGGTAATATTAATCGAATAGGGGCTATTGGTATTAGCATTAGTGTTGATACTGATAGTCCCTATTCTTGTATCTATAAAAATGGAATTAATTCAAAATGCCTTTGAACAAGGTCTTATTCCCGGTATTGTTATTGTTATTTATCTTATAATTAATAAGATAATTGATAATAACAAAAAGAAATCCTTTAGATGATATTGCCAAACTTCTTAACATAGTTACTAGAGATATTATTGAAAAAGATAGAGAAAAATCTAAAGCTGTTATTTCTATTACTATGGTTAATGCAGCTTCGAAATGTGCAAAGTTTGTTGCTTCAACTATCATTACTAATAATGTTGATAATAATCGTGACCAAATAGAATATAACGCTAGACATTTAGTTAATAGTGTTTATTATGATGCTTATTCTAAACTTAATATGTATCGTGGTGATGAAGATTATCTTAGTCATTATATGAAAGAAGAATGGAAAGAAGATATTTATGGTGATATTATAAATATTGTTTATAATAAAAAAAAAATTCTAATCAACGTATTCTTGCGTTTAATAAACGTATTGATATTAGAGTTAATGATTATACTGCTTATATTATTAATAAGGCATTTAAATAAGATGATATTATGATAAGAGGTTATATTAGTAATCCAAAACAGCTATCGAAAGAGATGCAATTGTGTATTGCAAGCATGGCTGAAAAACAGGTGAGAATAGCAGAATTAGGCTTCCCATTGAACGAAAAAAATTGGTGCAAACTAACACAAGGACAAATTTTGATTCAAGCACTAGAAGCCTTAGAATTGCTTTCTGATGAGCAACAAAAATCAATTATTAATTCATACAATAACTTGATGATAGAATGAGTGAACAAATAGATGATAATTATGTTAATGGTGTCTATGTAAAAGCTGATGGAACTGAACAAGTTGAGATTGACCCTCAATATGTTTATATGACTGTTCCTAGCAAATATGTTTGTGTTTATCATAAACTATTAGTTCTTATGGCACAATATGGACTTGATATGCTTAATGATTGTTCTGCTACTTGTAAAGGTAATAAAAAATATTGTTACTTGTTGGAATATGTTTCAATCTGCTATGGCAGCATATCAACTTGGTCAAGATAAACTTGCTGAAACTCTTCTTAAATATATTAAAGGTCAACTTAATATTATTTATGAAGGTAGTGAACAAGTTCAGTATAGTGGTTCTATTACGCTTCCTGTTGATGAAGAAGGTAAAATTCATGCAATAGTTAGTTGTGGAGATGCTCCTAAATTTTATGTTGACCCTGAAACTGGTAAACTTTGGGAGAAGAAAGAAGAAGGCAAAGAATATAATGAAACTTATAGTCTTAGTGATGTTGATTATGATAATGAATAATGTGAATGTGTTCCATCCTCTACGGGGGGTCTACACTATGAATTTAGTAAACCTAGAGAATGTATGAAAACAATAGAAGAAGAACTTGGTAAAGTTAGTCTTACTTGTAATGGTCAATGGAATGATAGACCTTATGAAAGACTATGTATAGTTCATGACGGTTTCTATGCTAGCTATATATCTCGTAAAGCTGTTCCTGCTGGTATTCCTTTATCTAATGAAGAGTATTGGCAGCCTATTGCTAAACTTCGAGAAGATTTAGTTATTGATTATGAAACTTTCAAGAAAGAAATACTAGAACTTATTGCTGTTGTTCAAAGAGGTCTTAAAGCTGCTAGAATTGTAGTATCTACAATGGAAGATAGAGATGCTCTTACTTGGGAACAGATTGGAGTAGGTTGTGAAGTTTATGTTATTGAAACTAAAAAGAGTTATATTCTTGATGAAATAACTCCTGTTACTAATGCAAAGAAATGGCATCTTGAAGCTGATTCTGAAATTGGTTCTAAATTTGTAGAATCATTTAGTGGTATGTTTCCAAGAGCAATTGCAGAACGTGCAGTTGCTGATGAATTTGGTATTAATATTCAAGATAATTATCTTCGTCGTAATGTTGTAGTTAATTATATGGCACAAGTACTTAAACAGTATTTTGAAGATAATGCTGTTCAAATACTTGAAGGTCAGATTACTCCTGAAATGCTTAGTGAATCTGTTAAACAAATGTTTACTGCTTCACAGATTACTAATGCAGCTGATGAAGAAGATTTAACAGTTGTTGATAATCTTCTTAAATTTGCAGATAAAGACTATAATGTTAATGATTATAGCGGAAAGGCTCGTAAATATCTTCGTAAGAATATGATTAGTGGTGTTAATACTCTTACTCAAGATATGATTAACGAGCCTAATACTATTTATATACTTCAATATGATTATTGTTTAGCTGGACAAACTATTGAACTTCCAGATAATAGTATTATTCTTTGGAGAGGTGGTAGAATGTATGATGGTGCAGTTAAATTAAATCAATGTAGACTTCTTAGTAATTATCGTCAAGAAGATATGTTTGATAAAGAATCTATATCTCTTGATGGAAATTGGGCTGTTGGTCAAATACTTTATCATCCTCTTGATTTAGGTGAAGATAATAAACAAGTTGAAATTGTTGGTTGGGGTGGAGCTTATACTAATGATTTTTATTGGTTTTGGGATGGTGAAAAATGGGTAAGTATGGGTTTTGATTTATCTGTATATCTTACTCGTGCTGAATTTGAAGCTTTCTTAGAGAAGTTAAGAGAAGAGATGGAAAAGTTTTATGCTTGGCTTCTTGCAGAACTTAAAAAGATTAATGACCATCTTGAAATTCATGATAATCAAATATCTCAATTACAACAAAATATTGTTGATATTAATACTAGAATTAATAATCTTATTACTGAATATAATGCTAAATTTGAAGATATTTATAATAAGATTGGAGATTTAAATAGTAGTATAGAAGGTAGTATTAATAATCTTGAGCAATATATTAATAATAAGATTGAAGAAATTCTTAATAAAATAAATCAAAATGGTAGTAATATCAGTAATGAGTATAAACAATATTTTGAAAGTAATTATGTATCAATGTTTAAAAATAAGATTAGACCGGGTACTAATATTACTTTTGTTGTTGAAAATGATGATGGTACTATTACTATTAATGCTGCCGGTGGAGGTTCTGGCGGAGGTGGATTAACCGAAGAAGAAGTACGTAATATTATTAATTCTATACTTAATAATTATTATACTAAGCAAGAAATTAATGATATTATTGCTGGTCTTGAAGGAGGTGGTGGCTCTGGTGGAGATGGCACTCATAATGTCATGTCTGTTACTCAACTTGGTGAAGCTAGAACAGGTAAGTATCTTGTTATGAATAAATTTGCAGATAGTGAAACTAAACCTAGTAGACTTGATGTAGATTTTAATTCTCTCTATACTGATATTAAAAATAAATTAGTTGGAGAAGGATTTGGACAAGGTGGTGGAAGTGGACAAGGTGGTGGAGTTGCTGCTAGTCAAATTCAAGCTTGGATTGCTGCCGTTGTTCCTATTGGTTCTATTATGCTTTGGGATACTTCAACTCCTCCTAATGGTTGGGAAGTTTATACTGCTGCACAAGGACGTTTTGTTATGGGTTATATACCTAATGGTATTAATATTTATAATAATCCTAAACAAGGAAATCTTGATTGGAAAACAGTTCTTGAAAATATTAAAGATACATATGATCCTGCTGCTCCGGGTCGTAATATAAGTGCATATGCATTTTATATTGGTGGTACAGATTTACCTCTTCATCAACATGCTGTTGCTGTTGGTAAAGGAAAATGTGGTGATGGTAATCATCATGTTGTATCACCGGGTAACTGGCGTTTTGTATCAGGCGACTTAAATAACGATGTTCGTAATACTTGGCCTTATGGTACTGATAGAGATCAATTTAATAATCTTGGCATTAATCGTTCTACTAATTGGTATATGACTGGTCCAAATATTAGTAATAATGGTGAAATGACTTGGAGTCAAATAAGTGGTAATAGATGGACAGGTGATTATCTTGCTATTAATAAACTTATGCCTACTATTGCTTTACATTATATTAAACGTGTTTCTAATCCGTGGTAATTATGGCTGAAGAAGAAAATGTTTTTGTTGGTACTAATTGTCAATCTTTTGACCCTAGTAAAGTTCAATGTGATAAAGAGGGCAATATGCCAATTCATATACTAGATAAGTATTGTGAAGAAAATGATACTAGATATAATATATATCCTTTAACTGTTATTCAAGCTATATTTGATGGTAAAACTGGTACTAGACTAGATAGAATATTTTTGCTGCTTGTAATAGTGTTTATTTAACTTGGGAAGGTACTTTTGCTGATACTGTTAATAAACTTGATAAAATTTATCGTCGTAAAGGATATATTATTACTTATCGTGATGCAACTAATATTAATTGGACACAACGATATAATAGTGATGATATTAGTGATGTTGCTTGGACTAATCCTGCTAATTGGGAAGGATGGTCTTTTGATACTGTTATTAAAGATTTAGCAGAAGCACTTGAAGAGATATTTACTAATATAGGTGATTATAAAGACTTTCTTGATATTATTACTAGTTTTATTAATGATTTTGTTATTAATGTGTTTAATAATATTAATAACTATCCTAAATTAGTTGAAATTATTAAGAATAGTACAGTTGAAAGTTTGCCTATTATTATTAGAGATATATTTAATAATATTAATGAATATCCTGAGCTTAAAGAGATATTTAATCAATATATTAAACAATGGACTGAATCTATCTTTAATAATATTTCTTCTTATCCTGCTCTTAATCAGTTTATAACTAATGCTATTAATTCTCATGTAGAAACTACTATTGGTAATATATTTAATAATATTGATAATTATCCTGCTATTAAAAATCTTATTATTACTAATACTGTTAATAAAGTAGTTGATATATTTAAGAATATTGGTCAATATCCGGAATTACAGGAAGCTATACAGAATAATATTAATGAACGAGTTGATTATATATTTAATAATATTAATAATTATCCTGAACTTATTGGTATTCTTTCTGATTTAGTTTGTAATTGTGTTAAGAATATATTTGCTAATATTAATAACTATCCTGCTCTTGTTACTTGTATTAATAATGCTGTAAATAGTAGAGTTGATTATATTTTTAATAATATTGATAGATTTCCTATTCTTAAGAATCTTATTGAAACTAAAGTAGAAGCTAGAGTTACTTATATATTTGAACATATTAATAACTTTACTGAACTACTTAATGTTATTAAAGGTAATATAGAAAATATCTTTGATAATATTGATAATCATCCTAATCTTAAAGTTGTTATTGAGAATAAGGTTGAATCTACAGTTGAACATATCCTTAGTAATATAGATAATTATCCTATTATTAAAGAGAAGATTATTCAATTCTGTAATGAAGCTATTGAAGCTAAACGTGGTGTAGCAAATGGTATTGCTAGTCTTGATGGAGATGGTAAAGTCCCAGCAAGTCAATTACCTAGTTATGTTGATGATGTTCTTGAAGGATATTATGTTGATGAAACTCATTTTGCTGAAAAGTATATAGAAGATGCTCCTGTATATTATACTCCTGAAAAAGGTAAGATTTATGTTGATATAAGTGAAGATACTGATTATAGCGGTAAGACTTATCGTTGGTCTGGAACTAAATATTCAGTTATATCTGAAACTTTAGCTTTAGGTGAAGTTACAGGTACTGCTTATGATGGTGGTAAAGGTAAGAAAACTACTGATATCGTTAATAGTTTATCTAGTGAATTTATTATTAGACTAGATAGAGTTGACCAAACAACAGAAGGACTTAAAATTATATATAGTAAATCTGTTAAAAGTAATAATACAAATTTATATATTGATAAAACTCCTTTTGGTCTTGTTTTAAATAATGCTAGTAAAACTGCTAATGGTAGTATGTCATCTGCTGATAAAGTTAAACTTGATGAAACTTTACCTAATCGAATTACTGAACTTAGTAATAATGTTTATACTAAAGAAGAAATTAATAATAAGTTTGACAATGTACCAACAGTAGAAAATACTTATACTAAAGCAGAAGTTGATAAAGCTATTGCTGATGCTATTAAAGCTTTAATTCCTGCTGGTTATGAACTTGTTATTAAAAAGAAAACAACTTAATGTTAATCATGGTGGTACTGAATAAGTGCCACCATTTAAAGTTTATAAAGTTATGCAAGATATTAATCAACAATTATATGAAAGAAAAGATACTCCTGAAGGATTTATTCCTGTTTATGGTGTAGTTGTTACTGTTCCTACTGGAGTATATATTAATGGACAAAAGGAATTTACTTGTGATAAAACTTTTGACGAAGTAAAAGAAATATTATTAAAAGGTGGAAGTATTATTGCTGTTGATAATAACAATAGTAGAATTAATTTTGATAGAATTGATATAGGTAATAATAGTATTAGTGCTACGATTACTTATTTTTCTCCTAATAGCGGTAGTATTAATAAAATCGATTTAAGTTGGGATAAAGGTATAGCTAGAGTTGGAGGTGGAGAAACTAAAAGTATTAATACTTTTGTAGCTATAAATAGTAATTCAATTATTAAATCTTATAATATTGGAAATATTACTATATTATTAACAAATAGCGGTAGTAAAGAAGAAGTTTTAGCTGCTATTAATTCTATTTTTACTAATTTTGCTGGATTTGCTACAGCCATTGGTAAACCTAATTCTGTATTTCATAATGGTAAATATGGTACATTTAATGTTAGATATACAGATAATATTATAATTATTCAATGGAGTAATGCTAATGCAATTCATCATGTTGCTTTATCAGAGGATGGTTCTTATGTTTATAATACTATTCAAATAGTTGACCAAACTCTTTATAGATTATCTAATCTTACTATTGAGCCAATAGTTAATCCTAAAATATGGGTTGGTACTGCTACTCAATATGCAGCTATTGCTCAAAAAGATAACAATACTACTTATATAGTTAAATCAGATGCTTAAATTATGGCTATATATCAAGGAGATATTGGAATACATGATATTAAACTTGGTAGTATAGATGTATTTGAAATATATCAAGGTTCTAAACTTGTTTATCCAGAGAATACTGAAATTACTATTACTTTTAAATTGAATGTTTCCGGAACTGTTACTATTAATGGTTATACTCCTGTTATAAGTGAAAATAATACTAAATTTGTATTTACTATTCCTGTTAAGACTGATTATACTGCTAATATTACTGCTGAACATTATAAATCTCAAACTATTAGTGGTAATAGTGGTTATTTACCTATAACTCATAATGTAGAATTAGAGTGGGAACAAAGATTTATTTCTTATACTGTTACTTTTCCTACTGATGGAGTTAAAGTTTTATTTGATGGAATAGAAAAAGGAGTTATAACTAATGGTAAGTTAGTTGTATTAATTGACGATACAGAAGCTAAAGATAGTTATACTGTTACGTTTAAAGGTAGTAAAACTAGTATATATGATACTAGTACATTAACAGTAGTTAATAGTTCTATTGCTAATACTGGTGGTGGTTTTATGATTTAAAACTTCCTACTAGTTCTGTTAAGAGTGGATATAAGAGAACTGACTATGCATCCTCCACGGGGAGTATAACTAAGGGTTCTACTTATGCTGGAACTTGGATTGAAACTGTTGTTAATCTTACTGCTAGTTTTACTAGTTCTACTACTTTAGGTAGTATAAGTAATAATGTATTAACTATACCTAATAATGAATCTACTAATGCTAAAAGTGGTACTTTAACTGTTATATTTACTTTAGAAAATAGTCAAACTAAAGAAGTTGGTGCTGCTTTAAATCAAGCTGCTGGAGCTAAAGTTTATACTAATTGGGTACTAGATTTACAAACTGATGGAACTAGTGTTGAAGCTAAAGGTGGTACTAGAACAGTTACAGCTAATATTGCTCGTAGAACTTATAAATGGAATAACACTGGTACTGTTTATAGTGAAACTGCTACTCCTACTCTTAGTATTAGTGGTAGTGCTAGTCTTAGTGGAAATCAAATAAAATTTACATCAAACGAGAGCGTTTCAGCCCGTTCAGCGACACTTACAGCTAGTTATGTAGGATTGTCCAAAACGGTTACGATAACACAACAAGCAGGCTCAAAAGTGTATTCAGCGTGGTCTGCTTGGGCTGTTTCTATTTCGGCAAGCACGCAAACGATAGCTGCAAGTGGTGGTTCATCTACGATAACTACTAATGCTAGTCGTTCTCGTACTTGGACTTGGAACGGAGTTGGTACTACACATACTGATACAGAAACTGCTACACCTACACTTAGTGGTAGTGCTGGTGGATTTACTTTAAGTGGTAAAACTGTTACTGCTAGTAACAATACTACAACAAATAGTCGTAGTATAACTATTACTGCTACTAGCAATAGTGTTTCTAAATCTATTACTATAACACAATCCGCTGGTGCTAAAGTATATGGTAATTGGTCGGCTTGGACAATTAATATTAGTGCCGATAAAACTAGTATTGGAGCAACAGGTGGAACAGCTACTATATCAACTAGTGCTAGTAGAACTAGAAGTTATACATGGAATGGTGTTGCCGGTTCTGGTGGTACAGAAACTGGAAATGGAAGTCCTGCATTAAGTAAAGTTAGTGGAAGTGGTGATTGGACTAGTCCTAAAGTTACTTATGGAAATAATACTAGTACAAGCGGTAAATCAACTGTTATTCGTGCTACTATTGATTCAACTACTAAAGATATAACTATTAGTCAATCTGCTGGAGCTAAACAATATAGTGCTTGGTCTGCATGGACAGTTAATATTTCTAATAGTGGAAATGTTGCTGCTAGTGGAGGTAGTTCAAATATAACTACTTCTGCAAGTAGAACAAGAACTTGGACATGGAACGGAGTTAGTGGAAGTGGTGAAACTGAAACAGGAACTGGAACTCCTACTCTTAGTAAAGTTAGTGGAGCTGGTTCTTTTGCTAGTAATAAAGTAACTTATGATAATAATACTTCTACAAGTGCTAGAAGTACAGTTATTAGAGCTACAATGGATTCTGTAACTAAAGATACTACTGTAACTCAAAATGCTGGTTCTAAAACTTATAGTAGTTGGGGAGCATGGTCTATTAGTTTAAGTGCTAATATAACAACTATTGCTGCTGCTGGTGGAAATGCTACATTATCTACTTCTGCTACTAGAAGTCGTACTTGGCAATGGAATGGCACAGGAGCAACTTATACTGAAAATGCTAGTGGTTCTCCAACATTAAATAAAGTTAATGGTGCAGCTTCTTTAAGTGCTTCTACTGTTAGTTATGGTAATAATACTTCTACTAGTTCCCGTAGTTCTGTATTTAGAGCAACTATTGATAGTGCAACTAAAGATATTACTATTAATCAATCAGCAGGAGCTAAAATTTATGGTAATTGGTCTAGTTGGTCTGTAAGTTGTAGTGCTAGTAGCTATAAAGTTTGGGCAGGAGGTGATTCAGTAACTATTTATAGTAGTGCTTCAAGAAATAGAACATGGACTTGGAATGGTGTTGCAGGTTCTGGTGGCACTGAGTCTGATAATGCTACTCCTACTATTTCTGTTACAAGTGGTGTTGGAGTTTTAAGTGGTAATACTTTAACTTTTAGTAATAACACATCTCCTGATGCTAGAACAACTAGAGTTACTGCTAATTATAATGGAGTTACTGATTATTGTGATGTTATGCAATATGGCGGTAATAAAGTTACTGGAAGTTGGACATCTTGGCAAGTAACTATATCTGCTAGTCCTATGAATATTGCTGCTAGTGGTGGTAGTTCTACAATTCTTTGTCATGCTTCTCGTACTAGAAATTATACTTGGAATGGAGTGGGTACTACTTATACTGAAACTGAAAATGGTAGTCCGACTTTAAGTAAATCTGGAGATGGTACATTAAGTGGTACTACTAGCGAAAGTAAACTTACTAATGGTAATAGAACTGCTACAACAAGTAGAAGTACAACTGTTACTGCAACTTATAGTGAAGTTAGTAAATCAATTAATATTACACAATCTGGCTGGTGTTAAAACAAATATAACTTCTTCTACAAAAGTATTGTTTTTGTATGAAGGAGCTAGTAATTATGTTGAAGCAATTAATAATTCTGTGTATATTAATAACGCTAGAGATAATAATGGAAATCGTAATGGAGCAGTTAGTTATGATATTCGGTTTAAAGTTATTATTACTGAAAGCTATAAATGGAATAATACAGGTAATACTATTTCTTCTGAATCTTATGGTAGTATTAATCGTCATAAAGATATTTCATTTAATACTAGTACTTTTTTACATAAAGATACTGATAATTCTTATTATGGTAGTTTTAGTATAGTATCTAAAAATACTGCTGATGAAGAAGAATATTCAGCACAATATATAACTAATAATAATATAATCATTACTTTATATGTTAGACGTCCTAGATTATATTGGCAAATATGGTGTAATGAAATTCTTGAACAAAAAGACCAACCTTTTATTGTTAATGTTAATAAGGTTACTAGAACAAAATTATATAATAATAATACTATAACTGAAGGTTGTGCTGGTAGTGGTGAACAATATTTATATCTATTTAGTACATCAAATATGATGACTAGTAGAAGTATAACTGTAAAATTAATAAGAAATAATAATCCTAATGATGCTTGTAAATTAACTGATTTTACTAATATAAATACACATACTAAAACTAGTGTTGGTCTTGAAGAAGATAAAACTGTTATAAGAACATTTGTAACAAGTTACATTCAAACATTGCCTATTAATCTATGTAAAGTTACATTTAAATATGCTGAACTAAATTTTAGAGTATTTATAGCTAAAGGTACTGGTAATTAATATGATAAGAATACTATTTAATATAACAATATTATTAATGTTTATTTGTTTATTTAATTAAAGTTATTTAAATTAATCACATAATTATGAACAATAAACAACTATATGAAAAGCTAGGTCAGAATAGTTATGATAAAGTATTTCCTATTACTTATCTTCAAAATATTCTTGACAAAGATACAAACAATGATTTAACTGTTGTTCTATCTAGATTTAATCATTTATGGATTCCATATCAAGGAACTAGAGTTAATACTCGTAAAGCTGTTCCTGCTATTTTTAGACGTAATAGTCTTACTATTAGTTATTATGACGCTGAAAATAATGTATCTGTAACTGAAAGTTATATAGGTAGTAATCTTCAAGCTGGAGTTGAAACTAGTTGGGTTTCTGATGATAATTGGACAAAAATTCTTAGTGAGAAGTATCTTGAAGAAAGTGGAGCTAAGATTCCAATTGCTGATGGAACTATTGATTGGGATATGCTTAATGAAGCTCTTAAACAAATGATTGCAGGAAATGGTAAAGTTAATATTATTAATTATCCTGACGAAGAAGATATTACTATAAGATTAAGTCCTGGTTGCTGTAATGTTAATCGTCTTAGTCTTAAAGATAGACCTTATGAACCTGAATATAAAAGTGGTAAAGGATATAAAAAAAAGTTCGCAAGGTCTTACTCCCCGTGGAGGATGATGCTAGTAATGCAGAACAGCTTTTATTTGATGGTTTTCTTGATGATACTTATTGTGAACAATATGGTCAAATAATTCTTAATACTAATAAGTATGAAGTTATTAGAACAGATTTAGGTAATACTGCTGGTATTTATTATGATACATATCATAAATTATTTGTTCTTAGAGTTAAGACTATTCATGATGGAGTTGGATTTTATAATTATTATACTAGATGGACTATTGTAGAACCTACTGATAGAGTTCATCCTCTACGGGGGTCAACACTCCTGTTTATGGAAATAGTGAAGATTATAATATTTATAATACTTGTCTTTCTGATGAACGTCCAAGACTTGGTATTATATATGTTAATTCAGTAGATAATATTAAATATTATTTTAATGAAGAAACTTTAGTTCAAGTTAAAAATAATATTTATCTTAATTATAAAGCTGTTCTTACTCAAGATATGGTTAACGAAGAAAATACTCGTTATATTATTCGTTATGCTTTTGATTTAAGTGGTAAAACTATTACAATGCCTGTTGGTTGTGAACTTGTATTTGAAGGTGGTATTATTGAAAATGGTACTATTGATTTAAATAAATGTAAACTTACAGGTATGGTTGGTGAAGAGTCTGAATATCTTCCTAATGTAACTTGTAGTAATTGGGCTAAAGGTCAGATTGAATATCGTAATGGAAAGATTTGTTATTGGAATGGTACTGAATGGAGAGTAATGGGTGATACTTCTTCTATGGAAAGTTATACTAAAGAAGAGATTAATAATATGTTTAAAAATTATTATACTAAATCTGAAACTTATAATAAAGAAGAAGTTAATAATTTACTTAATAGATATGTTACTAATGATACATTTAATAACTTTAAAGAAGAAATAAATCAAACTATTACTAATAGTGTTAATCTTGATAAGATTCAAAAAGCTATTAATGACGGATGTGGAGTTAATATGACTATGCCTAGTGCAAATAGTAATAAACTTAGTCTTCCAATTTGGACAGGTACTGCTACTCAATATGCAACTATTACCCCAGTTGCTGGAATGACTTATAATATTGTTGATGAATAATGAGTTTAACTCTTGGACGTCAAGGAGGAATTGCTCAACCTCTTAAAAAACGGACAGTAGGTCAAACTAATATTGCCCATGTTTATGATGGTGCTAATCATATTTGGCCTACTTCTGTTATTCATTTTAGTGATTTTACTAGTGTCCAACTTAGATACATTTGGGGTAGTGATGATGGTCGAGATTTGGATACTAAATCATATTATGTTAATTCTCCTATTAATAATTTAAACTATGTAGCTGTTGGTTGGTCTTGGAATTTAAGTCAAATTCCTTATCTATATTGGGGTGGTGATAATACTGACTCAGGTGCTGAATGTGTTATGTTTAATATTGAATCTATGATTGACCTTGAAGATAAAATGCCTGATATAATGAAAATGAATCTTTGTGCTAATTGGTTTGGAAGTTTAAGTAGAGGTCATGTTACTGTTGAATGTACTGCTTATAAAGGTGGAGTTATTGTTCATGCTTGGCAATTAAAGAATCATGAAATTGATGTTGATAATAGAGGAATGTTTATTTTTCCTTTGGCTGATGGAACTATTAATATGCCTGATGGACATGGTGGTTATAAAGAATGTTGGTATGGTGAAGTTATTAAAAGAGTTGCTAAATCTAATAATGAAGTAAAATATTTTAGAATTAATCCTGTTAATGATAAAACTATTGGTTTAGATAATATTAAAATAATTCGTCATGGTGGTGGTTATATTCATCGTGATGGTTATTGTTGGTATGAAAATCAACCTAATGATAAATATAAAGTTTGGAATAATCAAGTTAATACAACTGGTACTCCTTTAACTCTTGATAAACCAACTCTTAATATAACTAGTGATGATAATTATAGTTATGAATATCATACAGTTTTGTTAAATGAAGATAACACTGTTTATAATGATAATTATACTGATAACTATAAATTTAGATTTGGTTTTGTTGCAGGTAATTCTGAATTTAGAGGACAACAAACTATTCAATGTTATGTTGGTACACAAGGTGGTAAAGCTGATGATGGTAAGACTTCAATAGGTGAAATAAAATATACTAAACTTAATAAAATTGGTGAATTGACAATATATAGTCCTATTGAAAGTTAAATTAATATTAATTACCAAACAAAAATAACGGTTTAAGTGTTATAGATTATGTAGTTCAAACTATAAATATTAATCTATTTTTTTAACTTAAACCTTAATTTATTATGCAAGTAATTGAAAAAGTGAAAGTTGTTCCAGAGGGCTATAATGGTGCTGGAATGAATTATGACGGTGGTAATCGTCGTGATGTAAACGGTAAGGCTAATGCAGGTTTAACTCTTGGTATTATCGGTACTGCACTTGGTGCTTGGGCTTTGTTTGGTAATCGTCGTTCTAGTGTATTAGGTGGCGCTGGTGGTGGAATGCTAGGAGATGGTTCTACTAACATTAATGTTCTTGGCGCTACTGCTGGTAGTGGAAGCGGTGCTCCTACTGCTTTTCAAGCATGGGAAAAATCTTGTGAAGATACTTTAGCTCTTCAAGGTGGTCTTTATCAATGGGCTTTGACTCAACAAAATCAACGCTTTGAAGATAGAGAACGTCTTAATAGTGAATTGTTTGGTGTTTATATTGATGGACGTAATCGTACTGATGCTCTTATTGAGAAAAATAACACTGACCATTTTAATCTTTACAAATATACTCGTGATGCTGATGATGATATCCGTAAAGAGTTATCTGATTTGAAAGCTGAATTGGCTGTTACTAAAGCTATTCGTCCTTATCAAGATAAACTTATCCAATGCGAAATGGAAAAGATGTTTACGGCTGGTATCAACTATACTGATAGAAAGACTTGTAATGTTATCTATGGTGTAGTTACTCTTCCAAATGAACCTACTGTTACTGGTCTAGTTGGACGTAATGCTTGTGGATGTTTACCATGTGGTTTTACTCAACCTGCTAGCGGAACTCCTGCTCAGTAATATTACTAAGTTTGATTAAGAACATAAAATTGAAAGAGATATGATACCTGTTACTCAATTCATACTAGGTAATAGCGACCCTTTACTATACCCTAGTGAAAAAATGACTAATAGCATTGATGAACAAATTGCTTTTCTTCAAAGTCAAAAACAAGCAATTAATGAAGCTTATCGTCGTAATGCTATTCCTAATGCAAATAATGGTACAACTCAAAATCAGCAAGTTCCAACTCAAGGAATTTGGGACGCTATTGATGCTGAAATTGCACCACTTACACAAGAACAACAAAATATGCTTCTTAATAATCAAGACTATGTAAATAACTATAATGCTTTACAAAGTATGGTTCAAGCAGAAGTTCTTAATTTAGTTAGAGGAAAAATCGAAGCTAGTGAAGATGGTAAACATTTACTTGAAGAACAACTTAAACTTGTTAAGTTACTTAAAAGTAAAATTGTTGAAGTTACTAACAAAGAAATGGAATTGTTTAAAGCTTTTAAAGAAGCTAGTAAAACTAATCCTAATTTAACTTATGAAGAATTTTTAAAGAAGTAATATTATGGTTGAAATTGTTAATGTTAAAGAGGTTATTAAAGATTATATTATTAAACAATTAGTATCTATGGGTGAAAGTTCTCCAGCTATAAGACTTTTAATTCCTTTAGCTAAAAGAGCGATTACTAATAATATTAATAGTTTTGATAAGTTCTTAAAACCTATTGCAGATAAAGATGGTATGATTGATATTGAAGGTATATTTGATGAAGAAATGGAAGTTATTAATAATATTGATAATTTTAATTTTGATATACCTTTTATTGGTGGCGGTAATATTTCTAAAGGTATTATATCTCTTGAAGTTCCTTATGTGAATAAAATTGTTGCTCTTAATCAAACTGATTTAGAAATTTTAAAAGAATCATTAATCAGTTTAAAAACAAAGTAATATTATGAGAGAAATGCCTTACATTCAACCTTACCATGTTGGTAATCGTCGTGGCGGTAATCAAAATATTCTTGATGAATTTCGTGAATTTCTTGATGCACGTGGAGGACGAGGCGGTCGTGGTGGTAGAGGTGGCATGAGAAATCGTATTGGTTATGATACTTACGATACTTATGGTCGCTCTACTAATAAAAATGACCGAGAAGAAAAGATTTTAACTATGCTTATGAGCGGTGGATATAATGACGATGGCTATCATTTTAATGAGTATGAAGCTAAAGAAGTTGTAGAACAAATGTATCATGTTAAAGACAATAAGAAATATATTGGTGAAAAATATGATATGAATAAAGCTCATGAAATTTGTGAACGCTATAAAGAAGTATTACCTAATGATGTTGAGCCTTGTGATGTTTATGTTGCAATTAACGCTCAATACCATGATTATGCTAAATTATTTGAAGAATGGTTTGGTGGTAATATAGATAATAAAGTGTTTGAAAGTGCTATTACATTTTGGTTTAAAGATGTAGATTTTGATGGTGATAAAGTATGGGAATATTTCCACATGAATAACTAATCATTATTGTAAAACTGTAAAAGGGAATTATCTTCGGATAGTTCCCTTTTTTATTTATCTAAATTTTAGTATGGACAAATTTATTGATGTAATTGTAGATGGAATCCTTAGTAATTTTGATTTTGGATTTATGTTTATTGTTAATGTTCTAACTTATATTATTATTAAAGTTATTGATTACTTTAATGGTGATAATAAAGTTCCTACTTGGCAAAAAAGATGTGTATTAGTTATAAGTATTACTGCTATGATTGGTATTTATATTACAGCTGGTTATGATAATACTATTATGCTTGTTAATAGTGCTGTTCTTGCTCCTGTGTTTTGGAGTTGGGTTGTTAGTCCTATTCTAAAGAAACTTGGAGTTGGCTATAAAGATATTGATAATACTATTGGTTAAGATTGTATGAAATTGATTAGCTAGGTTTGATTGACTGATTCAAGCCTGCTCCATCCTCTACGGGGAGTATAGCTTGCCAAATTTAGCTAGTTTTAAGCCTAGCTGATTAACTGTACATGATTTAATGAAAGTCTTGTTATGAGCCTAAAAAGTGGCTCTATGAACGTACATAAATATTTACAATATTAAAATTTAAAATAGTAAAGTTATGAGAGTTATTAAGACTAAACATTTTCCTTTTTAATGGTTATAAAGCTATTAATCTTTTTTTGGTATTATATTTACTAAAGGAGAATTAAGTAATAAAGAACTTAATCATGAAGCTATTCATACAGAACAAATGAAAGAGATGTTATATATCTTTTTCTATATATGGTATGGTATTGAATATCTTATTATAAGACTATTTCATATTAAACAACATGATGCTTATAAAGATGTAAGTTTTGAAGAAGAAGCTCATATTAATGATGATAATATTAATTATATTAGTAAACGTAAACATTATACTTGGACTAAATATCTAGGTATTAATAGTTCTAAAACTGCTTAATTAAAAAATGTTAATAATATTGTTAAACTACTTGTTATTAATAATATAATTTATATTTGTAACAAACTAAATTCTAAAGATATGGAAGATGATAAAAGAGTTAATTATAAGTTAGATGCTATTAATAAACTTATTAATAATCTTAAACTTAGTATTTCTGGTAATAAAGAGCATGATGAGCTTGGAGAAAATAATGTTATAGTTAATCTTGATGAGATTAGTCAAAAGATTACTGAATTACATGAAATGGTTAAAGCTGAATTTGATGAGTTTGAAAATCAACATAAAAGTGAATCAGATGAAACTCAAACTCTTCTTACTGAAAAATTTGATTTAGTTCATTCTGATTTAGCTACTATTAGTGATAAACTTACTACTATTGATACAAATATAAAGAATATGAGTAGTGCATTACAAGGTAAGTTTAATGCTTTAATTGCTGCCGTTAATGATATGAAAGCTAGCAATGATACTAAAAACGATGCTATAATTACTGCTCTTCAAGGACTTGTAACTAAAGTTAATCAAAATACTAATAATATTAATTCTCTTGATGGTCGAGTTGATGCTCTAGAACAAGCTTAACATGAATTTTAATTTAGTAGAAATGTATAATGGCTTGTTAAGATTTAACAAGCATATACTAAATGAACTTGCAGAAGGACTTAAACATCTACCTAATTTAGATGGAGTATCTAAAGGAGATAGTTTAATTATTAATGAACAAGGTAATCCAGCTTGGGGTTCTGCTGCATTTATTCCTACTTTTGAAAATGCTGCGTATGGTATTGAATGGACTAAAGATGATAATGATATAATCAGAATTGGTAATGCTAAATTTCATAGAGAACTTCCTATTCAAAATAGACTTAAAGGTTGTGTCTATAATGAAAAGAAAATCAGTTATTTCCTTAATCCTACGGGTTGGGCTAAACCTCTTGAAAATGGTCTTATTCCTCCTCTTGATGGAAGTGATGGCGATGTTGGGGTAAGAGTTCCAGAGTTTTATATGTGCGTTAAAGATACTGGTACTAAATATCAACTTTGGATAAGTGATTTTAATATTGATGGAACATTTACTAGAGTTCATCCTTTTATTATAAGTCATACCAAAACTATGACTAGAACTAGAGAAGATGGTAAAGAAGAAGTATTTAGTGCTTGTATTAAACCTGATGATACTAGATATTTAGGAGGAAATAAAAGTTCTTCTGTTGTTGCTACTAAATTACAAGGTAGACCTAGAACTGGAATTAGTTATGATAAAGCTAATGAATTTTGTGCCAATCGTGGTGATTGGATTACAATGATTGATTATCTTGAATATTGTGCTTTACAAGCTCTTTGTTATATTGAATATGCTAATTTTGATAATCAAGCTACTTTGAATGTTAATTTAACTAGTGATGGATTTAAACAAGGTGGTCTTGGTGCTGGTGTTACTAATTTAAATTTAGACAGATGGATAACTTTTAATGGTAATAATCCTATTGTACAAACTTATTGGACTGCTGAACATAATATTGGTAATGGTAGTACTAATGGTGACCATTATGAATTAGGAAATTATAATACAGATGGTAGTAATTTAAATACTTATCCTGCTGTTTATCGTGGTATTCTAAATTTCTTTGGTGATATATGGACATTTATTAGAGATGTAGCTATTATAAATCGTAATGCAAATTATAATAGTGTTTATCTTCTTAAAAAAAAAATGTTAATCATTCTGATGTTACAATAGATAATATTCAAGATAAATGTTATTTTATAGGTGACCAAGCTAATACTAATAGTTTTATTACTGAATTTGATTTTAGATTTGGTCCTTATTTTATTCCTAATAAAGTTGGAACTAATAAAAAAGCTGACTATAATAAGATAAGAGGTAATGATGGACAAGATACAGATAAAGCTGTTCGCGTGCTTACGCTTGGCGGTGGCGCTTCTTACGGTTCTAATGCTGGCTCTGGTCGCTTTGATTCTGATTGGGTTCGGTCCACTTCTAATGCTCTTATCGGCTTCTTTACTACGGTTAAACTTGATTAAATAAGTCCACGTGGAACTGTTGTTAGGAGTAGTTGGTTAATTAATTTGTTTTCTGTTTTTGCATTTCTCGATACTACTCCTGTAACAGTTTATTATAATATTAAATATAATAAACTTAAAACATAATATATTATGACTAAAGATAAACTTAAAGATGATGTTATTAGAACTATATGCTGTTTAAATAGTGATATATCTAATAAAGATAGAGAACTTCTAATTAAATTGTTTAATTCTATTATAGATTATACTAATAATACTGAACTTGAACAAAAATATAATGAATTAGTTAAAAGTATTAATAAAGTAGAAAAAAATTAGCTAGTGAAACAAAAAAACAAGCCATAATTATTTATATACTGATGTTAATAATAATCTTAAGCCTAAAGTAAATCATATTGATGAAAGAGTAACTGCATTAGAAAATTCAAGTCAATCTTAATATGGCTAGTCTTAATCAATTAGTTAGTGAATTTGCTCATGCTGTTGGCAATCCTAATAGTATTCCTCTTAGACGTAATCTTCGATATGCTATTCTTCATGGTCGTAATGAACTAATTCGTAAAAGTTATGAAAATCATAAATATGTTGATAAAGGTTTGCAACAACGTATTCGTGTTTCTATTATTAATGTTCCTGATGGTGATTTATATAATAGTCAAACTCTTGGGCTTCCTGCAATTAAACGTACTAAACAAGAAGTTCCAAAGCCAGTTAGACTTATTAATAATTTACCTTTCCAATCAATTAGAACTACCGGACATACTGGGATAGAAATACCATTTGCAAAAGAAGCTAGTGCTAAGTTTTATCATTATCTTGCAGGTATGTGTAATCTTCCTGTTTATGATTATATTAATGGTTATATTTATTTCTTTAGTAATAATAAAGATTGGTTTCAAAATATAGGTTCTATTATTATTGAATCTCCATTTGAAATTCCTTATCTTGCTCCTACCGAAACTGTTGAAAAAAAAGCTAAAGATGTAAATTATGACCCTATTGATGATGAAGCTAAATACGATGATGATGAATTTCTTATTCCTGAAGATATGATTGGAGTTCTTAAAGAGATTGTATTTAAACGTAATCTTGTTGAAGTTCCTCGTCAAACAAATGAAACTCCTATTGATAATTTTGTAACTAGATAAATTATGATTAAAGATATAGATATTAGTCATTATTATAAAAAAAAGTTTATTGAAACTTCTAATGACGATATGGCAAAATATAATAAAGAACTTGAAGTTATAAATAAGATGAAAGCTGATTGTCGTGCTTATATTAAAAGTAAAAATCAAGTTATTAAAGATGATTTAAAAATTAATCTTAATGAATATGGGTTTCAATTTCTTAATGATAATGTTGAATTAATTAATAAGTTAGAGCAATTAATTAATAATCGACTTAGTTATACAGTTGGAGAAAGACGTATTGTTCTTCTCCAACTTTTGCGTTATTGTAACTTAGCTAAAAAAAAAAGTAAATGATTATATTGTTGCTCTTAAACTTGCTACAAGACGTTCTGAATTAAGTCTTTCTGATTATAAAAACACATTCATAGGTATTATAGTTATGGTGTTCATAAATGTGTTCTTGAAGGCTACGCTTATCATTTTAAATATGAAATTGGTGATTTAGTTATTAATTTCTGGAGATATAGAGATAAACCTAGAGATACTTATGTTGATTGGAACGCTACTAGACTTAAAAAACAAGAAATTATTGATGCTGGTCTTAAACCTTATGATAAAGAAGAAGCAGAAATATATAAAATTCGTGGACTTAAGTATGATGGTATTCCTTATGTAGTTTATAAAACTAATAAAGAGTTTTATGAAATACAACTTATTAATAATGGAACCCATAGCTATAGTGCTATTAAATTCAAGTATGCTAATTATATTAATAGAGAACTTAGAGGTAAAGATGCTAAACAACTTAATTCTGAATGTAAAACTGTTGATGATATTTTTAATCTTAAATTAGGATTAAGAAGTAAACTTCTTGTTTATCTTGAACGAGAACCTAATGCTCCATTTAAATATATTAGAAATGTTAATCAACAAAAGTATGAACGTGGAGCACATAATAATGGTAATAAAACTAGATATAAAAACTAATATTATGGCAAATAATAAAACGATTACGATAGAACATATAATTGGTAAACTTGATAATGATTTCAATCCTGATGGAAGTGATTGGATTCCTAGAGTTCCTGCTTGGTGTGTTGATGCTATGAATGAACTTAAAGTTCTTCGTAAAGTTGATAAGAAAATGAAACTAACCGTCATTAATAAGATAGCTAAAAGTAAATGTTGTCTTATTGATGACGGTCTTAAAGTATATGATAGTAATGGTTGTGAAGTACCTAGAGCTGATACTAGTAAATATAGATGTGGTGATACTGAATCTGCTCCATCCTCTACGGGGGGGGTCAAGCGGAGGACGAAAGTCCGGAGCGTGCTACTAATAAAGACTATCTTGGTATGCCCGATGATTGTTGTCCTAATGGTTCTAGAACTAGAGAAGTTATTGATACTGGTAAAGTAGGATGTAATCCTGTTGTTTATACAGTTCATAATAATACTGAATGTCCAAGATGTCAGCATGAAGTTCATTCTCATTGTCAGACCCCCCGTGGAGGATATGATAAATCAAATCATAATTATATTCTTATTGGAGGTAATACTATTGAACTTAATTTTAATGATACTTGTATAACAGTTGTTTATAAAGATATTGAAACTCAATATAGTGATAATTATCATTGTGAGATTCCTGTTATACCTGCTAATGGTAAATTAATTCAAGGTCTTACTTATTATTGTATGGCTCGTATGCTTATGAGAGGATATAAACATCCTGTATTTAATCTTTCTGCTAGTCAATATGGAACTAATCCTTTCTATCTATGGGAAAGTATGAAGAAAGATATTAAGACTAGTATTCTATTAGATGAACAAAGTGATGATGATAGTGGTTGGAATGAGTTCTTTTATAACTTTACTTTTCCTAAATAATTATGAATATACAAAAGAAACTTAGTCTTAATAAACATCCGGGTGATTGTGTACCTTATTCATTAGTTGCTGCTAAGAACGTTAAAGTAAGTAATGATGATAGGATGATTGTTAATGAAGAAGGACTTGAAGATTGTAAAGCAATTGCCAATTCTATTCATGAAGATGGTATTAATAATTTTAAAATAGTTGGTGTTATTCCAACTAGTACTGAACTTATTTTATTTATTGTTAATACTGATTCTAATGAGTCTTATATTTATAGATATAATGAACAAGCTGATAATTGTTATAGAGTAAATAGTAATTGGAAATATAATGGTGGAAAGATTAAAGGAACATATACTTATAATGTTAAAAATCATCTTATTATTATAGCTATTGCTGAAAGTAATGCTTCTATTAATGTTCCTCTTAAAACTATTAATATTGATTTAGATTCTGACCGTCCTGATTCTGAAATGTCTGTTATTCCACAAATAACTTTACCTACTATTAGTGGTTTAAATTATGTTAGTGGTGGAGCTTATAAAGGATTTTATTTTATATTTATTAGATATAAGATAGATAAAACTAATTATACTAAATGGTATAGTATTGGATTTCCTATTTTTAATGATGTTATAATTCCACAAGTTATTAATAAAGTTTGTTTTAGAAAAACTAATGTTTATGAACCGAAAGATGAACCAAATGGTTATTGTTATGGTAATACTGATTCATTTAGTGATTCTAAAGATATATGTAATCAAACTTTTGAAATAAATATTAGTGGAGGTCGTTCTGGTCTTTATCAACTTGGTTTTATTGTATGTAAAAAAGATAGTACTCAAGCGTTTAGAACAGATGATTTAAATAATAATATTTTTAAATTTAGTAGAGATGTTCTTGTTGAATATAATGTTGCTGATTTAACTACTGACTATTATAATTATTATAATGTTGGTAATATCATTAATTATAAGAATAGAATATATATTGCTAATTATAATGAAAAAACTGATAACAATGATAGAACTTTAAATAATGGTAAAACATTAGAAGAGACTGTTAAAGATATTACTATTAAACTTCGTAATAAAGCTGTTAATGCTTATTATAATGATTATACTACTGTCAATGCAGTTAGTGAAAAAGGTCCTTATTTTAAAATGGCTAATCTTCAAATTACTGGTACTGCTGATTGGCAAATTAAAGATATTAATAAAGTATTCAATAATAATCAATATCCTTTTCGTACTTTTAGAACTTTATTTAATGATACAGTTATACAAGGTATTGCAGCACATGAATATTTAAAAATTAATTATAATGCTAAAATAAAAGTAGGTAGTAGAGGTAGTCATAATCTTAAAGAATATCTTGCTTGTCATTGTTTTATTATTCCTACAAGTTATAAATATGAAAATAATCAATCTGTTTATACTTTACCTAGTACAGTTAAAATAGCTTGTTATGTTTATAATGGAACTGGATTTACAGAAGATGCTGTATTTACTAGTGGGCAAGTATTATTTGGAGATACTATATTTGATATTGATAATTGTAAAATGAGAATTACTCATTCTATTATTGAGCCTAATTATGATTTTAATGAACGTAAGAAAAATGATACTCTTATTCCCGGAGAAGTATATAATTTCTTTATTCATTTTGTTGATAAATATGGTGATGCTAGTAGAGGATATAAATTGTCAAATAAAGATAAGTATATAAATAATATTGTTAATGATGGTTCTCATTGTACTATAATTACTTTTAATTGGAACAATCAAGGTAATGGTAATATTCCATATTGGGTAGTTATTAGTGGAGATATTCCAATATCTACTATTAGTTCTAATGTTAAAAGATATATTGCTAATCATAAAATTGTAGTTTATACTGCTGAACCAATAAATAATCCTACTACTAATATATTACTTAATAGTTCTGGTGAACTTGAAGCTACTAATAAAGATGAACTATATACTCTTATATCTAATTACTTTATTGATTATCAAGATAAAGATAAATATAATGATTTATATGTTTATCAAGTTATAAATAGTGGTAGTTATACTCCTTGTAGTAATCAAGTAATAGGTGCTATTGGTGTTGATAATGAAGCTAAATTTGGTTATTACGAAAATATTAATGGTGATGAACTATTTAGAATACCTGATTTAATATTTGATGCTGAAGCTATTGGTGGTGAACATACTAGAGGTTTTATATATAATATGAATAATACTTTTAATAAGTTTTATATTCGTGCTAATATTGATACTACTTTATGGAATCAAATTAAAGAATTAGGTTATGTTGGATGGTTTATTAGTTATGAAAAAGTTGAACCTATTACTAGATATACTGGATTACTAACTAGAAAAGATTATTGTAATATAGCTAGTAATGTTACTTGGCAAGATGGTAGTTGGGGTACAAAACCCGGTTTTGTAGCGAATAATTTTACTAGTGATAAATGTTATCTATATAGTGGTCGATTTGATATTGATGATAGTATTAAATATGATTTTAATATTATTCGTATTGATGGTAAATGTAAATTTGAACCTTATAAAGAGAAACATGATGTAGTTGATATGGTAGTTAATACTACCTATCCTTATAGTTATAATATGCCAGTTATAGGTGTTATTAGTAAAAATGAATATAAACCTATTAATAATTATAAACTAGTAGTTGCTGATAGTGTTACTGATAGTAGAGCTGGAAAAGGAACTGCTCTTGAAATGGATGATTATAAGGAATTACTACTTGATGCTGAAACTATGTTTCTTGCAACAGTTCTTAATTGTACTAAAAATATTTATACTAGTAAAGAAAAAAGAACTTGTAAGACTTAATGACGTTTGTTATAATGGTGGAACTTATTCTATTGAACATGGATATAATGGTAGAATGACTTATGATGGTGTTCTTATTTATAATGATAATGGAGTTATAATGAACGAAGGTAATTATAAATTATATACTCCTACTAATAATCAATATTATTATAGTGGTGATGAACCATGTTGGTTTGATATTCCATTTAATGTTTATGTTCAATTTCCTTTATATAATGATAAGTTCTTTGAAAGTAAACGTTTTAATAATGAACCTAGTAAGATAGCTTTTAGTATTAAAGAAGACACTGATAAAAAAAGTGTTGCTTTTGGTACATTTGTAGAACCTAAAAATAGTGTTGATTTATTTAAAGACCCTATTGGAAATGTTGACCAATATGTTCCTAAATTGTTAACTCAATATCGTAATGATATTATTAATATTACTCGTTTTGATAAAACTATAAGACGTAGTAATGTTATTCAAGATGAAAGTGAAGTTAATGCTTGGAGAATATTTCCTATTGAGGGTTATAAAAATATTACTGAAAATAAAGGAAGTATAACTAATTTAGTTGGAATTGGATATTATCTTTTAGTTCATACTCAACATAGTATGTTTATGTTTGATATAAGTGCTGCACTTAAAACTAGAGATGAAAATGTTCAATTATATCAACCTGATGCTTTTGAAGTTGATTATAAAGAAGTCTTTACTAGTGATAAAGGTTATGGTGGACTGCAAGATGATTTAGCATATATAGTTGGAGAATTTGGTTATATTTTTTATAATGATGATTTTCATAAACTTTATCAATTTGATGATGGTCAACTTAAAATAATGGATGAAGATATTAAATTATGGTTAGATAAATATCATCCTAATAAAGTTAGATTTGCTCATGATAAATTTAATAATCGTATTCTAATTAAATTTGATTATACTTATGATAATATTAATCCTAATACTAAAGAATCTATTATAGAATCACATAATGAAGTTATTAGTTTTAATTATAAAGTAGGTAGTTTTATTAGTTTACATGATTATTATTTTAATAATGCTTGGTCTACTAAAACTAAATGTTATTTTCAAATTGAACATAATAATGATAGACTTAATTGTCCTCTTCATGTATTTACTCATGAATATAATTATGGTAGATTTAATACTCACATGGGTGATGATAGTAGAAGTCTATATTTAGTATCTAAACAAGAAGTTGGTGATGAGCCTATATTAATTCATAATAGTTATATTGATATTATGGTTAATGAATCTTATGAACTTATTAAATTTCTTGAATTTATTAAATATAAAGTACATAAGATATATATTCCTATTTATAGTGATAATATTAATAATCCTGTTGATTTAAGAGAACATCCTTATGCTGGAGATATACTTCGTATATTTAATGAAGATAATGATACTGATGATATAAATATTAATATTGATAAACTTAATGAATTTAATAAGTATAAAAAACCTTGGTATGAACTTACTCAATATAACTTTAATTATTTTCGTAATACGATTAAAGAACATCCTAATACAGTAAGTGATAAACTTCGTAGAGTATATGGTAATTATTTTGTAGTTCGTTTTATATTTAATAATTCAGATAATAAGCGCATTGAATTTGAAAGTCTTGAATGTGCTCAAACTCAATTTAGAAAATTATGATACAGTATAGAGATAGACAAAGACAAAAAAGCTTTTATTGGTGCTATTATTGGTGCAGCTGCTAGTATTGCTGGTGGTATAATTAAAGGCAAGAAACAAAAGAAAAAAGCTCAAGAAAAAGCCCAAGCTGAAGCTCAAGCTGCACAAGACCATAAAGATGCTTTTTACAAAATGCTCAAGCTTTAACTAGTGCTTATGCCAATCAAGATTATGTTGGTCAATATAATGATAAGCTTACTCTTAAATGTGGTGGTAGAGTTCGACGTAAAGCTGGTTTCGGTACTGAATTTGCTGATGCTCTTCCCGGTTTAGGTAATCTTGCTAGTTCTATTACAGGAGTTCAAGGACTTGGTGAATTAGGTACTGCAATAGGTCACGGTATTTCTGCTAATCAACAAATTAATGAAAATAAACGTATTGCTCAAGAAGCTGAGCAACGTAAACAACTTCAAGCTGGTCAACAGCAACTTAATATTACTTCTGATAAAATGACTAATCCAATGACTATGTATCAACGTTCTAGTTTTATTAATAAATATAAATGTGGCGGACGTAGAAAAGCATGGATTGGTGCTGCTATTGGTGCTGCTGGAAGTTTAATTGGTGGTATGTTTGGAAGTAAAGGACAACAACCAATTCAAGTTAAACAAGCTGACCAAGCTAGTTATAGTGCTCCTAAAACTGGTCTTGAACGTCCTGAATGGATTACTAATGGTACTGTTCAACAACCTGTTATGCCTCAATCAGTATATCGAGATAGGCTAAATGTATATCGCTGTGGCGGTCATAGACGCTAGTCTTTTGCTCTCTGTTGAATTATTATATATAGGTATGAACTATTAATCGACTGATAGGCTATCGTTCAGCAGAGAGCCTTAAAATCAATCAAATTACAATTTCTCATTATATTATATAAAATGCCTAGAAAAGATAAAGTTATTCATATAAGTAATTTACCTAGTACATTTAGAGGTAATGTTACTCGTAATGGAAGATTTATTCAAAATGGTATTCCTCCACTCGGTGGAGCTTATGATAAAGTTGCTAAATCTACTGGTTTAATAAGACTTGGTAATGAATTTCTCTATAATGGTGTAAACAATTTAGTATCTAAAGATAATAGAGAAAAATTAATGAATAATACTGCCGGTAGACTTATTAATTATGTTAAAGATTTTAATAAAGAATCTTTTCCTAGTGATGATGAACTTGGAACCAACATTTCCATTTAATATTATTCAAACTCCTAGAAGTAATGGAAAAAATCTTCCTCAAAAACAATATGCTGTTGGTGGTAAAGTACCAAATGTAGTTGCTGGTGGTATTGCTCAACCTCTTGGTAATAATTTCTTTTATATGAATGGAAGAAAACATAGTCAAGGTGGTATTGATATTGGTCCTAGTGATAAAACTGGTATTGAAGTAGAAGGTGGTGAAGTAGTTGAAACTAATGGAAATGAACTTAAAGTTTATTCTGCACAACCTATTCTTAACGGTGCTAGTCCTGCTAAATTAGTTATGGGTGGAGCTAATCCTAATAAAGTATTTAAAGCTCAAGAAGATTTTAAAGATAGAAATAGAATTAATGATGATGGAACTAAATATAAAGAAGGTGGCAAAATTTATCAAGCACCTGATGAATATAAAAGACAAATCGCTGAAAGTGGTTCGATAATTATTGGTGGTTATCCTACAATAGCTGGTAATAGAAATTATAAATTTATTAAAGGTCTAACTAAAGCTTCTAGAATAGGTAGAACTGCTACTAATTTTATTAATTTAGGTAGACAAAAAATTTATGATTTAGCTAATAAAATTGATAATACTTGGATTAATCAAGGAATTAAAGAAGTTTATAAAACAACTATTGGTAAACATGGTAGTAATCTTCCTAGAACTATTGATTATATAAATAAAAATAATATAAATGAAAATAAAAAAGCTATGGGTGGATTAAGTAGAGATAAAGATTATGGTTCTAAAAAGAAACCTTATCCTAGTGTAGCTAAAAAAGATTTTGCTGGTGGACATAGAAGTTATCCTATTCCTACAAAAGCAGATGCTGTTGATGCTTTAAGACTTGCGGGATTACATGGACGTAGTGATGTTAAAACTAAAGTTTATAATAAATATCCAGAACTTAGAAAGAAAGGTAATGTTGGATTAGTTGTTAGTATTAATGGTAATGTTAAGAATGGATTAATTCATTCTCCATCCTCTACGGGGGGTCTACGCGATAAATTTGCTGTTGGTGGAAATCGTATTAATCGTCATGGAAGAACTTTGGAATATAATGAACAAATTGGAGCTTATGTTCCTATTACTAATAGAACTATTAGTAGAACTTCTGCTTATCCTATTAATAAATCTGCTAGAGGAGAAACTATTGTTGGTAGTGATTATACTTTTAGAAATGGAAGATGGTCTAAAAATAATACTACAAATAATAATACTAATAAATCTAATATTGATAATGAAAATCGTCGTCCTCAATATTATGCAGAACGTAGACTTCCTTTATTTGAAGATGGTGCTGGAATTACTAGCGGTTTAGTTAGAGCTGGTTGGAGTCATGGAAATGATAAAGGTATTAGTACAAATAATACTAATATTCCAAGTTTATCTGCAACTAAATCTAGCGGGAAGACCCCCCCCGAGGACGAAGTAAGTCAAGTCAATCAACTCAATCTGTTCCTACTAAAACACCTCCTACTGCTGTTTATAATCGCAATTTACCTAAAGTAGAAGCTAGTATTCCTACTACTTTATCTGTTTCTACTAGTACTCCTAATCAAGGAACAAAATATTCTGATAGTAAAGGTCAAGGTAAATTTAAAAAATCTTACTACTGCTGATTGGATTGGATTAGGTAGTAATGTAGCTGGTAGTTTAGCTAGCTATTTTGCTAGTAGAAGAGCTATTAATAAAATGAGAGGTCCAGGTCAACCTACTCTTATTAGTGCTAATAAACTTAAAACTAAATATAATATTAATCCTCAACTTGATAGAATTAGAGAAGATAAATTTGAGGCTTATCGTGATATTGATTCTAATACTGCTAGTAGTCGTGTAAGTTTAGCTCGTAAACAACGAGTTCGTAATACTGCTGGTCAAGCTGCTAATGAACTTTATGGTAATAAAGAAAATATAGAAACTAATCTTATTAATCAAGATAGACGTAATCAACAAAGTGTTCGTCAATTTAATGCTCAACAATATAATCAATATATAGATAGAAAAACAGCATTTGATAATGGTATTAGAGAAGCTAAAGTAACTAATATTAATAATTTATTTAGTGGAATTAATGCTGGTATTCAAGATATGATTAGTAGATATGAAAATCGTAAAGCTTTAAATAATACTATTGGTGCGATGAGAGCATCTGCTCCTAATGTAGATGATAGAATTATGCGAGATGCTGGAGTTGATTATGATGAATTTATTATTCGTAAACGTAGAAAACTTGGAGGAAAACAATCATGCCGATAAACTTTTATACTCCTACTTTTAGACAACAAGTTAATCCTATTGACTTAAATGTCTTAGCTAGAACTTATAATACTCTTGAACAAGGTCATCAACAAGCTATTCAAACTAAATCTCAAATTGATGCTCAACTTGCTCAATTAGATTTAAATGAAGCTGAAGATGCTTGGCGTCAAGAACAACTTAATAAAGTTCGTAATGCTCTTACCGAAAATATGCAATATGGTAATGCGTATTCTAGTCTTGATGATATAGTTGGAACTTATGGAGATATAACTTCAAGTCCGGGAATGATTGGTCGTTTACGTGCTCAACAAGATTATAAAGCTTATATAGATAATCTTTGAAACGTACTGATTTATCTGAAGATTATAAGAATTATTATCGTACTGTTAATAAATATAATTATCAAGATATAACTGATAAGAATGGTAATGTTATTGGTGGAAGTAAATGGACTTCTATCGATAAAGAAGTTTCTGAAATTCCTATGAATCAAATACTTAATCAAGCACTTCAATGGGCTGCTAAAGAACAAGGCGGCGGTAGTCAAACAAGATGGCTTGATGCTAATGGAAAAGTTACTGATGATATTACTAAATCTGTTACAGGAGAGATTTATTCTCATACTAAAGGTGATTGGCAAAGGTTAAGTAAAGCTAAACTTGCTGAAGCTGTTAAAGCTGTTATTGAAAATACTCCTGGTGCTAAAGCTAGTCTTGAACAAGATTATAAGATTGCTAAATGGAAATATGACCAAAATGGAAGTAATCCCGATATAACAGATAAAAATGGTATTCTTCTTACTCCTGAACAATATCTTGCTAAACGTATTGACCCTTTCTATAATGCTGCAACTTTTTATAATCAAAGTAGTAATACTACTTATGGTGAAGCATGGAAAGCTCAATTAGCTTTAGCTAAACAAGCTGGACTAGGAAGTACAACTCAAAGAAAACAAGCTATTGATAATTTAACTTATAAAGGTACTTCTGTTCGTATTGATAATTTTATGCCTGCTCAAGCTCAAGCTGAAATTACTAGTAATAGACAATCAATAGCTGGATTGCTTAGTAAATATAATCCTGATATTAATATTAATTTAAGCACTGCTAATCCAGATGATATTAGAACTAGTATCATGACTAATATTACTAGCCCATCTGATAGAGCATATGCTCTAAGTTATCTTAATGATATTATTGATAATCAAGAATATATTAATAGTCTTAAAGTTGGTAAATCTCAAGATAGTATTGATGGATTTGATACATATAATTCAATTATTAGTTTAAGCGATTTACCTAGTAATAAATATTCAGATAGATATAGCAAATATGTTAATCAAATATTTGGAGATAGTTCTGCTATTAGACAATACTTTAATAACGATGATGTATATAATTCATTTATTAATGCTATTGGTGGAGAGAAAAAAGCTGCTAGTCTTGGAATAAGATTTGGTTCTGATGGTAATGGTTATAGATATGCTGAATTACCTAAAGATTATCATAAATCTATTTATAGTTTTGGTAAAGCTGTTAAAGAAGCTGAAGATACTAGGAATCCTTTAAATGCTTTTCTTAATTCTGCTAAGACTAGATTTTTTGGTTATGGTGATAAATTTATTCGAGTTGACTCTAATGGTGAAGAACATCATACTGGATTACCAACAGGCAATAAAGAACCTTATATTGGTTTAATTGATTATGTTGATTCTCTTAAATCTAAAAATGATGCTGTTCTTGATGGTGGTCAAATAACTTCTTCTACTATTGGTATATCTGCAATGACTCCTGAACTTGCTGAACTTAATTTTGTTATGAGTTCTAATCCAGAAGCTGCTAGTAAATATTCTGCTCAAAAGAAACAATTAGAAGAACAAGCTATGTCTGCTATTAAAGCCGGTATTGATTTAACTCAAGGAGAATCTTATATTACTAGTGAAAATGGAATATTTGAACCTATGACTTCTGAAGATAGAAAAGCTTATACAGCTTATCTTAGAAGTGCTAAAGAAAATGAAATTACTCCTACTATTGTTCGTGACCCAAAAACTGGTGATGTTGGAATTCAAATTAATATTGCAGGTTACTATGATACAGAAGGTAAACTTAAAAGAGAACCTATTACTTTACTTGTAGGTAGTGGTGCTATTGATAGTTCTATTATTCAATCTTGGAATCAAGATACTAGTTGGAGAGCTGCTGGTAAAGTAGAAAATTACTATAATGCTAATAGACCTATTTCTCTTACTAATAATGCTGCATTTACTGGAATTGATAAATTTAAATTAGTACCTAATGGTGGAGGTTTTAATTTAATTAATTCTACTAATAATCAAACTATTGGTTTAGTAAGTAAAGAAAATGCTGTTGATATTGTAGATAATTTATCTCAATGGGAACAAACTGTAACTGCTGTGAAAGCTGGAATGACAGTAGATGAAAATGCTGTTAAAGCTATTCAACAAAATGTTGCTACTAAACTTGCCCAACTTAGTGGCAGTTCAGACCCTTATGTTATTCAATATTACTATGATGAATTAACTAATAATCTATATTAATATGGATGTATTAAAGTTTCTACAAGGTGGTAATAAAACACCTAATCCTGAATATAATCCTAAAACTAAAAAGGGGGCTATACAGCCTCCTACTTTAGTTGATTACAACCCTGGCGCTTCTATTAGTGACCAGGGTCGTAGTCGTTTATTTAGTCGTATTGCTGGACAATCATATAATCTTAATCAATATGATATAGATAAATATGCTCCTTATGATGTTTATGTTAATCCTGTTGATGACCCAGAAAAACTTGATAAAGAACGTGCTGTTAATCAAAGTAATTGGGAACAAGGGTTAAGAATGATTGGACAAATTGGTAATGAGATTACTGTTGGTACAGCTATTGGTTTTGCAGATTTAGCTGATGCTTTCTATAATATGGTTAGTAATAGTCCTAATGATTATCAATCTGAAATAAGTTCTGAACTTGAATCTTTAAAAAGAATCTATTAATGAAAGATTAGCTATATATCGAGAAAATCCTAATGCTGCTTTTGATATTGGAGATTTTGCTTGGTGGGCTAGCAATGCTCCTAGTATAGCTAGTTCTTTAAGTCTTATGGTTCCTAGTATTGGTTTTGCTAAAGGTGTTTCTTTATTAGGTAAAGGTATAAAGTTTAATAAATTAGCTAATAAAATGCTAATGCTATTAATATGACTCAAAAGAGTAGAGCCATTACTGGTAGAATAGCAGAAGCTACTGCTATTGGAGTTCCTTCTCGTTATCTTGAAAATTATCAAGAAGCTAGACAAACTTATAATGATATTGAAGATTATTCTAAAACTCAACTTGCTAATATGAATGATAAACAAAGAGAAGAGTTTTATAATAATAATCCTAAATATAAAGATATGTCTGATGAAGAAGTAGCTAAAGATATTGCTAAAAATAGTGCTGATATTACTTTTGCTGAAGATTGGGCTAATGTTCTTTTTGACGTATGGCGAGTTTATAGTTTAAAAAACTTATGGAAAAATGCTTTAAGTGGTAATACAACTAGTTCTAGACTTAGAAATTTAAATATTGCATTTAATAGTAATATTGATGATGCTGCTGCAATTACTAATGCTTTAAGTAATAAAACTACTAAACAAGCTATTACTAGTACATTAAAAGATGTGGGTAATGATATTCTTCATGGTGTTAGAGCTGAATGGATAGAAGGGGTTGAAGAAGCTATTAATTATATAGCTAGTCAAGATGGTTTATATAATGGTAAAAAGTATTTGATAAAGATATTCCTCAACAAACTATTAAAGATTATATTCAATCCCCAATGTTATGGGAGCAAGCATTTTGGGGTGCTCTTGGTGGTGTTACTTTTAGTAGTGTTATGAATAAAGCTGGAGAGTTTATTAATAAACGTCTTGATAAAGATTGGATTTCTGCTGAAAAACAAAGAGAAAACGAAATTCTTGGTCGTACTGCTACTTTTCAAGCATATCAAGAAAGACTTAATAGTATTGCTAATGGTAAAAAATCCATTTATAACTATTACTGATGAAAATGGTCAACAGGTTAATCCAAATATTATTAATGGTACTGAAGAAGAACTTCGTAATATAGCTGAAAAAGAATATATGGATAATATTATTATTAATTCTATGAACGCTGGTAATTTAGGACTTCTTGAAAGTTCTATTAATAGTAAAGAATTTAATGATAGTATTACTAATAAACTTGGATTACAACAACAAGATAGTAATGAACTTATTAATAGATTTAAAATTGAAATTAATAATCTTAAAAATGAATATAATACTACTTTAAATAAAGTTAATAGACTTGGTGGCGGATTTGAAGTTGGTCGTATTATAGCTACCCAAATGGTTCATGCTCGTAATCGTCAAGAAAATTATAATAATCTTCTTAATTGGGCTAATGATGTTTTAAATCAAGATATTACAAATAATCATATTGAAGATGTTGATATTAATTCTGCTAAGAATGGTATTTATCAACATATTATTGATAGTATTCAAAGAGATATTAAAACTATTCAAGATAACGCTGCAATTAATAATTCTGTTAAACAAGAACGTATTGCTCAATTAAATGAGCGATTAGATGCTATTAATAAACTTTATATTCCTATTGATATTGAAAATAAAAATGATGTTCAATCAGCTATTCAACTTCAAAAACAATATAATGAAGTATTTAAAGATTTAGCAGAAGTTGTTAATGCTGAGATTAATGTTGAAGTTAATAAAAATCAACTTAATTTATCTGATGATAATATTAAATCTCGTATAACTTATCTTAATAACTTCTTTGATAATAGTCGTAAAAAGATTGTTAATAAAGCTATGGACGATTTACGTAATGCTTATAAACAATATGGTAAAGATTATGTCAATTCTGTTATTAAAGATGCTAATAATGGTAATAAACCTAATATAGATAAAACTATTCGAGATGCTTATGCTGCACTTGATTTAAGTTCTAAAGGTAATGAATATCTTAAAAATACAATAGAACAATTAGCTGAGATTGTTGAGATTGAAAACGATGTTAATAATACTCCTAAAGAAGAAGAAGTTGCTCCTGTTAATCCTGATGTTAATGAAGTTAATGAAACTGATGTAGATGATACTAACTCATCTCCATCCTCTACGGGGGTATAGCGGAGCGAAGCGAAGCGGTTCCTAGTGAGCCTACTAATACTGAACAACCTCAATCTCAAACTGAACAACCAATTTCTCAAGAACCTATTAGTACTCCTAAACCTGAAGTTAATAATACTCTTCCAGATGATGATTTCGAACGTGGTCAAATAGGTACTGATTTGGTTTATGAAAGTATTGCTGATTTAGAAGATTCTTTAGGACATGAATCTACTAGTAGTGATTTACTTAATGCTAGACAATCTATTATTGATAAACTTAGTCAAGCTGGATTTGAACAAACGGAAGCTACTGACATAGTTAATAATATTATTGACGGTCTTACAGGAGGTAGTTTATATAGTTCTGTTCAAGATGATAGTACTAGACGTTTATTACTTAATGCTACTTATGCTACTGTTACAGGTAATGAACGTAATATAGAAGCTATTATGGATGATTTTGCTAATAGTGTTGATAGTGAAGGTAATACTAGAGGTAAAATTGTTAATGGTAAAGTCTATCTTAGTATTGGTCAATTAGTTGAATATATAGATAGTGTTACAGGTAATAAAATTATTAAAAATTATTTGTTTAATCAAATAAAAAACTATCTTTACGCCAGCACTAATAATCAAGGTAAATATCGTGCTACTGATGAATCAACTATTAAAAAACTTAATGCTAGACAATTTGTTCAATATGTAGATGGTATTGCTAAAGAACGTCTTGAAAGACTTCAAGTTGAACATACTAATAATGTTAATCTTAAGTATATAATAGAGAATGAAAATGTTAAAGCATTTACTTCTATTAAACAAGGTGATTATCTAAAAACTGAATATGATAGTAAGCTTAGACGTATTAATATACTTGCTAATGGTACAATTATTGGTTATATAGGAGTTCCAAATATTGATAAGTTTGGTAATTATGATATGGTTAATCAAGGTTGGAAATATAATATTCATGCTGAAAATGGTCAAGTTGTTTCTCCGCTTAAAGATGCTTTAATTAGTATTCTTGATGGCGATAGATTTGATGAAGAATTTATTGGTCATTTATATGAACTTGCCGTTAAAGAAGAAGTTACAAATAAAGAACTTGATACTTTATTTAAAGAATTTGAAACTAAATATCCTGATATAGTTAGAGATTTTACTACTCCTGTTGCAAGTTTTGATTTAGCTGGACATCTTGTTAATCTTACTAAATACATATTTAATCAGCCTTATGAAAATAGTCATGAAGCTAGTATTAATCGTTGGTTTAATAATCTTCTTAATAGTTATGACCAAGCTATTACAATAGTTAAAGGTGATTTTAAAGGTAAAGTTAAAGCTGTTAATGTTAAATATGGAGTTCTTAATACTATTGATGATACTAATGGCGAATGGAATGATGTACAAGAAACAGTAGTTAATTATAATGAAGATGTTAATAAACTTGGTGTAGTTGTACAAGGTCAATTATATCTTAATGGAGAAAGTAAACCTACTATTATTGAAAATCTTACTACTAATGGTATGCCTGTTATTAGTATTCCAAGTAGTGATGGTACTTCTCTATATGCTTTTTGTAAACAAGTTCCATTAAATAGTAATCTACTTAAAGGTGATGCTCGACGTATTATTAATTCTATTAAAAATGAAGTTAATAATCTTTGTAGAGATTATATTAGTGGTAAAATAAGTTTTGGTGAACTTAAACAAAGTCTTGGAGATATATTTGGAAATAATAAACTTATTAACGGAGATAGAAATACTGGACTTCAAATTAGTATTAATCCTACTAATATAGGCTTTTATGTTAAAGGTGCACATTTTAATGGTAAAGATTATGCTTTTACTATTAATTCTGATGCTGGTAATTATAAACGTAATATTATTATTAATTCTCCTTATGTTGTTAATAGTGCTTTTAAAATAGGTAAAAGTTATGGTATTAATGCTAGTACTATTGATGAATTAGATAATGCTCTTCGTCCTGTTATTGATGAAATGTTTAACTATGCTCAATTTGCTATTAGTAAAGATTTTATTAATGATAGTACAAAAACTAATGATAAAACTAATAAATATATTTATCGTGAAAATGGTAAAACTATTATAAATATTGATGGTAAAACTTATAGTTATAATAGTTATCAAAATTTTATTATTAGTAATGGTTTAGTTAGAACTAAATTAGCTAATACTAATACTAATGAAACTGCTGGTAATTGGCAAATAGATATTCATTCTAAACTTGATATTACTTATGAACTTGAGGGTAGACCCCCCGTGGAGGATGGAGCAATACCTGAACAGCTATCAGAGTTCATGTTAGATGATACTCTTAATGCTATTAATTTTAATGCTTTTGAATCTGCTATAACTGCTAAGAATTTAACTCGTGGACTTAAAAAGTATTTTGCTAATGACCAAACTGCTATTGATTATATTAATGCTCTTCAAAAGATTGGTATTTTACCTAAGAATATTCAAGTTGTAGATAGTATTACTGATAATAATGGTAATCAAGTTAATGCTGTTTATCATCGTGATACAGATACTATTGAACTTAATCGTTCTGCTATTGCTGGTCAAAGAGTTTATCGAGTTGTTAATATTATACTTCATGAAAGTTTACATAGACAACTTTATACTAAATATAATACTGAACAAGCTCTTGCTTTAGTTAAACCTATATATGATAAATTTAAAGCTTGGCTTGATATTCAAGATGATGCTACTAAAGAAAGACTTAAACCTTATCTATTTGAGAATTTTAATACAAGTGAAGCTCTTGAAGAATTTCTAGTTGAAAGTATTACTAGTAATGCTCTTATGACTGCACTTAATGAAATTAAATATGATAATAGAAAAGTTAATAAACGTAAGACTTTATTTAGTAGACTTCTTGAAGTTATTGCTGATATGTTAGGTATTAAGATTAATGAAGATAGTTTATTAGCTGCTGCTAGAGATGCTTATAAAGCTATTAAAAAAATGCCTAAAGAAAGTAATCAAGAGGCTATTCAAGGAACTTTTCAGTTTGAAGAAGAAACTGCTAGTACAGAACAAACTGAAAATCCTAATGAAGATAACAGTCAAGATTATAATTATAATAATGATAATCTTAATGATGGACTTGATATGTTTAGTAGTGTTGATGATGATATAGTGTCAAATATGGCTGAATTAACTAGCCGTTTACCAATAGACCAACAGTCCGAATTTGCCACTTTGCTTGACACAGGGCGCATCAGTTTTAGCTGTATGTAGAATTAATCGAGCAAATATAAAAAAGTCGCTTAAAACGAAAGAAAACAGCCTCTATGACGATGTAATAAAATTTTACTTTACATTAGTCATAGAGGTATTACTATTAATGAATTTAAACTTAAATATAAACTTATGAGTTGTGGAAATATTAAACTTGTAGGATATAATAATCTTAATAATATTATTATTAAAGAACATGGTTCTAATAATGCAGATTATTATAGTCTTATAGCTATGGTTGAAGACCCAATCTTTAAGAAGATTATAGCTGATAGAGGTATTAATGTTAAAACTTCTGGAAGACAAGCTTATAATGCTCTTCTTGAAGCTAGAGCTATTAAACTTCGTAATATGGACGATGTAGCTTCTATTGCTGAAAAAGAAGAACGTGGTTTGTTTAGTACAATTAAAGCTAGAGATACAGCTATTACTTATATGGCTGATATTATGAATAAACTTAGTTTTAATTTTTTATATAATGGCGCTCCATTAAATTTTAATGAAATTAAAAAACGTACTAATGAAACTGTTATTAATGCTGGACTTAAACGTGCTAAGAAATTAGCTGGAAGTGATGAAGCTAAAAATAATGAACTTAATAGTTTTATTAATAATCCAAGTCCTGCTATTAAAATTAATGGTCTTGGAGCATTTCTTCGTAAATATGGTGATGCTCAAGATTTTAATTATGGTGCATTACTTCGTTCTTTAACTAATACTGAATTTAATGAAGCTCTTTTTAATAATAAAAATGTAGCTAAACTTATTAAACGAGATGAATTATATCAAACTACTGATTATGAAGAATTAGGCGGTTATCTTGATGAAACTTCTACTGAAGGTGATGAAAATAGTATAGATGATGGTATTGATTTAATGACTCAACTTTGGAATTTAAGTATTGGTGAAGTTAAAGATTTTAATAAACACGTAGAAGAAATTATTAAATATCATCTTGCAAGTTTACCTAAACTTACTGCTGCTTCTCAACTTAATAATGGAAGTTATCCTTTTGATACTAATAATGAATTAGGAGTTGTTACTTTTTCTGATGCTAATTATTTATCTAAAATATTATATGCTAGTGCTGATACTAGTAATGTAGATAATTTTATAGCTAGTCTTAAACGTATATCTGAAACTATTCCAAATTGTGAATGTTTAATTCAATTACATGATTTACTTAGCAAAAATAAAGTATTTGCTAATAAGTATATGATGGTGTTTAATAAACCTATTATATCTAAAATTGAAACTTATATTCAAACTGATTCTAATGGTAATAGTTATGTTCGTGCTCGTGTAACTAATCCTAATACTGATTCTCGTACTATTTTACAGAATACTTTTTATAATAATGTTAAGAATAATATTATTACTAATCGTGTTCCTATTGCTCGTGAAAAGTTTCGTATATATGATAGATATAAAAAAATACTCCTCATGCTAATCTTTATTTATATGATGCTTTTAAAGAAATATTTCCAGATATTAATCAAGCTAGTTTTAATTTAGGTATTGCTAAGATTGGTCGTGTAGCTATGGCTAATAATCTTATTAATTTTGCCAATGTTATTAATCGTACAGTTGAAAATTATAATAAATATGTAGAAGCGCTTAAAAAGGATAAAGAAACTAAAATGCCTGATAGTTTTATTAATAGAGGTGATACTTCTATTATATATCAAATGGCTGATGTTTTTAAAGATATTATTTATATTCCTGTTGAACTTAATTCTCGTAATCCCGAAGGTAATTTAAGTTCTGATGTTATTAATAGAAGTTTTATTACTAATATTGCTAAAATAATCAATGACGATAAATCTACTGTTGAAGAGCAAAACGCTATGGTTGAAGCTTATGCTAAACAAAAGTTTGCTAGTCATCAATATGATTATAGTAATTTACTTCTTGAACATAGGGATAGTAATGGTAATATAATTAATTATGGATTGTTTAGAAGAGTTGGAAATGGAACTCCTAAACTTACTGAATATGCTCGTAGTATGTTTAAAACTTCTCTTCTTAATGGTATTAGTGAATTAGATAATAATAATAATGGCTTATATCGTAGTATGAGTGACGGTGATTATTTAATTACTGCTATGGGATTATTTATGACTGATATTAATAATTCTGAAACTCCTACTGCTAATTATTTACTTCCCATACCTAGTGATGCTCCTAAAAACTTTACTATTACTGCTCCTAGATATAGTCTTGCTGGATTGCGTAGTCAACTAGAAGATGGAACTAAAATTATAAATAAAGAACATCCATTATTTAAACAATATTATAATATAGCTATTCAAGAACTTACTAATATGGCGCAAGCTGTTAATGTAATGTTTAAAACTAATGTTAATAGTAATCCTATTTTAACTAATGGAGATTTTGAATTTAGTGATATTTATAATAATAAACCTGAACATTTTTATAATCAATATCATAAAGATGGAAAAGGTAATGTATTTATTACTAAAGATGGACACAAAGTTTTAGCTGGTAGAGTATTTAGTTTTAAACGTTTAGTTAGTAAAATTACTCCTAATAGTAATGGAGCATTTAATGAACTAATTGGGTATGGTAAGACTATTGACATCCTCTACGGGGGGTCTACACGTGGACTTAGCTATGTTAATAATCAAGTAGTTCTTAATGGAGAACAACGTATTGCTCTTGAAGATGCTGTTGCTAATTGGTTAAATGAATATATAACTAATGGTTATAAAGAACTTAAAAATAAATATGGTACATTTATTGATGATAGGATTAATAATGAATCTTTAGCTGAGTTTCTAGTTAATGATTATCTTGTTAGAGATAGTATGTACGATATGTATGGTGGTGACCAAAGTTTTTATAAGAATGGTCAAGCTATTCTAAAACGTATTAAAGAAGTACAAGCTAGTGGTAATCCTTTTGGTAATACTGATTTTACTAAAAATGATTTAGATATAGCTACTGATTTATATGATATAACTATCAAAGGTAATGTTGTTACTGTTCCTTATACTGTTAATGGAATTACTAAACGTAAAAAAGTAGTTCTTCAAGATAAATTTAGGGGTATTACTATTTATAATACTTTTAAAGCTTCTGATAAAGTTGTTATTGATAGACTTGATGACCAACTTAAAAAAGTTGGACTTGATAAAAAAGACAGAGAAAGAATACTAGAACCATTTAAAGGAGGAGTTAATGCTAATGATGCTCAATCTTATATTACTCTTGAAGAATGGATTCGCCGTATTACTGCTGCTGGTGAATTAGATAAATATGCTGGACTTATTCAAAGTCTTACAGATGATACTCCAATAGATAAAATTGATTGGACTAAATTTGCTAATAAAGTTCAAATTCAAAAGAATTTCTATTATGTTGGTATTGAAGTTCCTAGACAAGTAAAGAATGCTGAATTTGTTCTTATTCCTAAACTTATTAAAGGAACAGAACTTGAAAAAGTTTATAATATAATGACTAATAGAGGTGTTCATCAAATTAATACTGTTGAAACTGTTAAAGTTGCGCAACATAATAGAATGACACTTTGGAATAATGATGGTGTTTTTAACTGATGAAGCTCTTAAAAAATTTGATAATAATGTATTTGATA
>VOFI01001454.1_pt1 | contig 140561 bp, 100 predicted proteins | sample 5384131 | NCBI WGS metagenome assembly VOFI01 (sample SAMN12384728, study PRJNA508395) | human gut metagenome | isolation source: healthy gut H | host: Homo sapiens | reverse complement strand
ACATATTCGACAAGACGGGTTGCATAGGCAGCGTTGCTGGCGGTTCAGGCTGGGGGACTGCCTGCGATGATGCAGGAAACGTTATTGTTCGCAACGACAAGCAGACAGGCACAAGCCATGCGTTCCTAATCTATCCAGCAAGACTAAGCCCAACAGCCGCTACTGAGCCAATAAGATTAGAGGCTACCGTTACACTTACAGGGCAAACAAACTTTATTTCTGCTTCTGGTGACATCCTTGGAAAAGGCGGATATATCTATATGTTCCCCAACAAGCAAAGGGCCGTAAACATAATAGAAATTGCAAACGGAGAAATTGTAAAAACATATAATTCGGAAGAGATTTCCCTAACCGGTTCAACCGCAGGCTACGTTATTCCGCAACACAACAACGCAGAAAACTGGTTATATCAAGTTAGGGCAAACGGTTACTACTCATATAACGGAGGTGCAAGCGAGGCTCTCCTTGCTGGCAGAAGTTCCACAACTCCACCATCTCGCAACAACACTGGTGGCGGTGACTATTTCACCCTCTCAGGACACAAGATTTTGGCATATAACAGTGGAGCAAACTATAAAGGCGGTTTCACGGTTAAGGACATGACTGATAATAAGGTTATAAAAACAATCGAACCAATCGGTAACCTCGGTTACGAAGCAGGTGGAAACTACTCAACATTCAACTGGCTGTTTGCAGAAAAAATCGATGCCGGAAGTTATTATATCTACCAGTACTGCCCCGCTAACGGTATGGCAATGTACAAACTGTACGACAATAATTACAAATCTGGCAAGGTGGAAGAAATAGCCGATGAAGAACTTTGCATTTATCCTAATCCTGCTTGCAATGAATTGATGATAACTGGCACAACAAAAATTAGTAATGTATCTGTCTATACCCTTAGCGGACAAGCGATGCCTGTAATTTCTACTCAAACCCCAAATGGAATACTTTTGAATGTAGAATCCTATTCACCGGGTATCTATATCATCAAAACACCAACCAAAACAGTAAAATTCATAAAGAAATAAAAGGATTAAATTATTCAATACTTGATACAGTTACGTCGTCGAATTCGTCCATATAGCCTATAATCCGCTCGTTATGGTTCCCACGGCGCACTTTCATCTCAATGCGTGCCTCAAAAATCTCACCATTTGACGTGCGACGGTCCTTTAACTCGTATGAATACAGTTCAATGCAGTCATCCTTTATCTGATTAACAACCCTCCGTACACTCTCCTTTGACGTTGCTGTAAAGGTAAGTAGTACGGAGGTTGTCCCTATTTGCGGTATGAGAGCGTTTAGTATTTCCAGACCAAGCAGAACTAATGCCGTTGATATTGTTGCTGCTGCATACATTCCCGTGCCACAGGCAAGTCCAATGGCTGCCGTAACCCAAAGTCCTGCTGCTGTTGTCAAGCCTCGGACAACATTTTTTTGAAATATGATAGTACCTGCCCCAAGGAAGCCGATGCCGGAAACTACCTGTGCAGCAACTCGTGACGAGTCACTGACAAAAGTGCCAAAACCATACTGTGACACTACGCAAAAGAGGGCGCTGCCCAACGCTACAAGAAAATGAGTTCTGAAACCGGCATCCTTAGACCTGAATTCTCTTTCTATTCCAATAACTCCGCCAAGTAGCAATGCGACAAACAGGCGGAGCGACATATCGATAATTCCATTCATAGTGAAAAAATATAAAAGATTAATAGCGACCCGAAGCCGAGCCGCTCATTTGGTTAATGTATAAAATAGTGATTTGCTTTAGAGTACAAAATAAAACAAGGGACCTGAAGGGTATCATCTAAAATGACACATCTGTGTAAAGATACAAAAATTTCCTCATATTGCAAAATTGTACTATAATTGCAGACTTCCGTTTTTGCTCTTTCATATTGTTAATCTGGTTTTTATCATTATTTTTGTAGAAAATTAGTCTTAATAGGCAGCAATGGTGAATGAATTTTGTACAACCGAGAAAAATGAGCAGGAGGATAGGCTGATATCTGTTTTGACAGGGCAGGATTTTGGTGTCGCTGAAGATCAGTTGGCATCTTTGGATATGGCAAAACAGTTTGCTCATTCGTATGCTCATTATATTGGAGGAATTGCAGTCTTGTCTGATTTGCAACACAATATCTGTTATATCTATTCAGGGCGATTTGGTCATAATGTTTTAGGAATTTCGCAGTATGCCTTAGATACTAATTCCGCTTTTGAACACGCTATTTTTAATAAAGTTATTCACGAAGATTTGTTGGAGCGTCACATCCTTGAATTGCGCTTTTTTAATTTCTTAAAGAGAGTCCCTGCTTCGGAGAAAACAAATTATTATGCCACTTGTGTTATCCGTTTAAAGCGTGATGGGCTCCCTCCATTGCCTGTACTCCATTCAACAAGGTATATACTCTGTCATGCTAATGGAAGCGTCTGGCTTGGGCTTTGTACTTATAGTCCATTGCCTCAATTTGGAGGACAGAGGGGTGGGTATATTGTCAATACAAATACAGGATTAGCTATTGATGTTGACAAATATAAGCAAGTTGATTGCAATTTGCTTAGCAAACGACAATTAGAGATACTCTCCCTCTTGGCTAAAGGTGAGTGTAGCAAGCAAATTGCTGACAAACTTTGTATTTCGGTGCATACTGTTAACCGTCACCGTCAAGATATTCTTTCCAAATTAAATGTGTCAAATTCTGCCGCTGCTGTTGAAATTGGGTTTCGAATGCAATTAATATAGTAAGTTATATAAGTGTTCTGCTTCCAAAATGGTTATTATTCAGTATTTTTTTATTCTTGTAAGGGAAATATCTTTGTATCGTAAAAAATTAACAGATATGATAACTAAGAATTTACTTTTAAGTGTGTTTTTGGGCTCTCTTCTTATCGGTTGTTCTGAAAAGAAGACAGAGGCTAAACAAGAAACTGAAAATTTGGCTCCTTGCAATATTGAGGTGGGGAATGTTAAATTCTCGTATGCCAAGAACGGTGCGGTAAATGGTGTCTCTGTTTTAAATGATACTTTAAAATTTGTCGCTGGTGCTAAAACAGACTATTTCCATTCTCCTGACGGTAATTTTACCGATTCATCGCCTGTCTTGTTTGCCGAAATCGACAATACCAAACCTTTTACTTTTACTGCAAAGGTTGAACCTAAGTTCACAAGTACCGGAACTTATTCGGCTGGTGTTATTTATGTTTATGAAAATGCTGACCTTTGCCAGAAATTATGTTTTGAGCAAGATGAGTTTGGTGACCATAGAGTTGTGACTGTGAGAACTATTGGAACTTCTGATGACAATAATCATCAGGTTATTAAAGGACCTTTTGTGTATTTGAGGTACTCTTCTGACGGTAAGCAAATTGGTAGTTTTTTCTCTGAAGATGGAAAAACTTGGAGAATGGCACGTTTATACAAGAATGCTTATCCCCCAAAAATATTGTTAGGTATTAGTTCACAAAGTCCTAAGGACAACGAGCATACTTGTTTTTTCTCAGAGATTGAGATTGAAAATAAAGCAGTTGTGGATTTCCGTAATGGTAAATTAGAAAACGAATAGGATTGGAGGTGGTTGCTTTAAGAGAGGATTCTTAAGCAACCACTTTTCTTTTTGTTATAATACTTTTGTTTCTGCGAGGTAGGACACATTTGCAATGTGTCTCTACAATCGTTTGTTTTAAAACTGATTGCAGTAGGGACATTTTGAAAAAATGTCCGCGTTTAGTGCCGTTAAAAACATTCTACAACAACTCGGATTGCAAAATCCGAAACAATTAAAAATACATTTGTTTCTGCGTGTTGGTTTGGGTATTTTGGATAAGTAAAAATAATTTTGTTAGCGTTTTTTAACTGAAAATGTTTGGTTTTGTGGGGGGGGTAATACCTTTGTAAAAAATCCAATGATTTTAAAAAAGTGGTTGAAGGAGATATTCCTCTTGCTGTGAAGTGATTAATGGTTGTTTGCTATATTTATATCGTAGCTTTTGAAGTTAATAAGGGTCATGGAAAAATAGAGGAATTTCTTTCTTTGTGAAGATTATTTGTTAACTAATGTTATAATGGGGTATGAAAATATCGTTATCTGTTTTAGCGGTCTTTCTGTGGCTATGGCATGTTAGTGCTTTTGCTGATGATAGAGAATTCGGGCTTTACTTTAAGGATGGAAGCTCGGAACTGGATATGTCATATAGTCGTAATTCCGAAGTGGCAGATTCTTTAGTGGCGGTTATCAAATCGTCAAAAATAAGTGATATTAAGTATTTCATAGAAGGCAATGCGTCTCCTTCGGGGACAACTGTGTTTAATGAGACTTTGTCTCGAAAAAGGGTGGATGCTGTTTTGAATTATCTTCGGAACAGGACCGAAATACCAGACTCTATGGTTTCAATTAAGGCAGAAGGTATTGATTGGATTGGTTTGGAAAAGTCTGTGGTAGCGGATACTGCTTTGCAAAAGAGGAAAGAAGTGCTTGACATATTGAGAAATACCCCAATTTGGGTTACTGATTCAAATGGGAAGATTGTCAGCAGTAGGAAAAAAAGCAGTTGATGGATTTGGATTATGGTCGCGTATATAATATTCTCATAGAGCGTCATTTTCCGAGTTTGCGTAGGGCATTGGTTGCCTTGCAATATTCTGTTGTAACTCCTGTTGAAACAGATACTGTTGCCGTTCAAGATACTGTTCCTTCAGAAAACGCTTTTTTTGTTGAGTTGGTGCCTTCAGATACGGTAGAGGCTCCTGCTTCGAAGTTTATTGCTGCTGACTATGAGCCCCTGCATAGAATGGCGCTGAAAAGCAATTTGCTTTATGATGCTATCCTGATGCCGTCGCTGGAGGTGGAATATCGGTTCAACGACAAGTGGTCGCTGATGCTCGAGGGCGATATGGCTTGGTGGAAGAATACTCATAAAGACAAGTATTATCAGGTTGCAACGATTAGTCCGGAAGGTCGCTACTGGTTTAAGACAAAAAAGCCGTGGCATGGGCATTTTGTAGGAGTCTTTGGCGGTTTTACTTGGTATGACCTTGAGAATGGTAATCGTGGCTACAAGGGTGAGGCGCAAATGGCGGGTTTGACCTATGGATATATGTTCCCGATAACTCGCGTACTGTCGTTTGAGGCAAGTGTTGGTGTTGGATATTTGCACACTAAATATCAGGAATATCTGCCTATCGACGGGCACTTCGTTTACCAGCAGACAAGCAAACTGAATTATTTTGGTCCATTGAAGTTGAAATTCTCCCTCGTTTGGAGATTCTGGGATATGAATAAGAAAGGGGGTAAGAGATGAAACGGTTGAAATGGATACTTTTTGCCATTGTTGTAATGACTGTTACAACAGGTTGCCGTAAGGATTTGTGCTATAACCATGAGGAGCACGGCTCGGCAGTTAAAGTTGTTGCACAGGCAGACTGGGAGTTGGAATGGGAGAGAAACTATGGTTGCAACTGGAAAACGGAATGGAGCCAATTATGGGAAACCAAATATGAATCTTTACTGCCAAAGGCTGCTTCGGGTATCAGGGTGATAAACTATGTTGGCGATTCTTTTAAAGAGAGCAATATTTCTTCTGCCGGCGGGCGAATATATCCGGAGTTGGGTGAGTCTTCGCTACTTTTCTATAACAATGATACGGAATATATAGTATTCAGTGAACTTAATTCTGTTGCATCTGCAACGGCAACGACGCGTAGCGTTACTCGTGGCGGTTTCTCCGCTATGCACAAGGGTGAAAGAACGATGAACCAGCCGGATATGCTCTTCGGCCATTATATAGAAGAATATAGTGCGGAAAAAACGTTTGAGTTTGTCAATCTGCCGATAACATTGAGACCTTTGGTATATAAATATATGGTCAGGTACGAGTTTGCAACTGGTGCAGAGTATATTGCTTTGGCTCGTGGTGCTATTGCTGGTATGGCTGAGAGCGTTTACCTAAAGGACGGAAGAACGGGTGAAAAGGCGGCTACGATTCTTTTTGATTGCATGGTGACGGGCTATGGTGCTATGAGCAATGTAATGGCTTTTGGTATCCCTAATTTCCCTGACAGTCATTACGGTAAGGCGGCTGGCGAAAGGAATGAGATTTACTCTATCAATCTGGAGGTGAGAATGAAGAACGGCAAGTTTAAGAATTTTGTCGTTGACATTACTGACCAGATGAGAAAGCAGCCTCGTGGCGGGGTGATTATAGTGAAGGATTTGGAAATCTCAAAGGAAGAGGGGACGCAGGGTAGCGGGGCTTTCGACCCTGAAGTTGACGGATGGGGCGATTTTATTGATGTGCCGTTGCCTATTGGTTAGTTGAATTTTACAATTACAATTTTATTTACTTTATTTAAATTTTTAAAAAATGAAAAAAAGTATTTTTAATGCTTGGAGTTGCTGCAGCAGCGCTCACAAGTTGTTCAAACGAGGAAGTTGTCAACGTTGCAGACGGTGCAGCAATCAAGTTTGATGCATTTGTTAACAACAACACTAAGGCTGTTACTGAATTGACAAGTGTTACTAATTTCTATGTGTTCGGTAAGGCTGGTGAGGCGGATGTGTTCTTGAACGAACGCAACGACGTTACTAAGTACTGGGAAGCAAGCAAGACTTACAACTTTGCTGCTTACGCTAACGGCGAAGACGGCAAGTTGGCTGACGCTACTTATGATTTGGCAGCTAAGGCGATTACTATCCCCTAACTACACTCCAGATGATGCAAAGGACCTTATTCTGCCGTTGCTCCTGAGTTTACAACAAATGCAGATGTAACTAATCAGTCACCAGTGTCTTTGAGTTTCAAGCACATGCTTTCTCAAGTAAAATTCACTTTCACTACTCCAGAGGCTGTTGACTACACTATCGCTATCAGCGACATCAAAGTTAATGCGGTTAAGACTGCTAAGGGTACTTACTCAGCAACAGGTGCTGTTTGGACAGAAGGTTCAAAGGGAGATTATGCGTTCTCTGACATTGCCGATATTGCAGTTGAGGGTGGCAAGGCTTCTTGCGATAGCAAACTCGTTATCCCACAAGCAGGCACAGAAACTCTTAACGTAACATTTAAGGCTACTATGTCTGGTGCTGGTCTTGAGGCTAAGACTAAAGAATTTACTGCAACTTTGGCTGTTGCTGAGAACATTGCAGGCACAAGTGCCGCAAATACTTGGGTACCTGGTTACCGTTACAACTATACTGCAGAAATCACAGCAGAAAAAATCAACAGTGATTTGACGAAAATCGAATTCACTCCATCTGTTGACGGTTGGAAAGATGCTTCTAATACAGATACTGAGGCAAAATAATAGTGTTTTTAGGCTATAGGGGGTTGAATGTCTCCCTATAGTCACTACTTTTATAATATTATATTACAGATGGTTATCAATCAGAACATATTGGCTTTTGTGTCTCTTTTCGGAGGTTTGGTGGCATCTGGTTGCACGAATGTCAGCCATGAGCCTGTTCAGAACAGCACAACGCCTATTTACTTCGGAACATCATTGACTCGCTCTGCTGTTGAAGAGAATAAAAAAGGGATGCAGGATTTTCTTGTATGGGGCGGATATGGAGGCGAAAATAATCTGTTTAATGCTGAAACAGTGACGCCTGACGGTTTATATTCTGGTGGATACCGCTATTGGGTTGATGGCAGAATCCATAATTTTTATGCCCTTCATCCTAAAGGGGTAAAGAATGTGGTGTGTTCAAGCGATAATATCACTGTAACGGATTTTGACTCTTCAGAAAAGAGGGGGATAGATGCCGTTGACCTGATGACTGCCTCTGCTGTGAATTTGGAATTTCGTAAAGGCCAGACAGCACCAGTGGTGAACTTGAGATTCTCACACAGTCTTTCCCGTGTAAGATTCAATATAAATACAATGGCAAAAGTGAAGTTGACCGGGATAAAACTTGTTGGTATTGCTTATAAGGGTACATTTTCTTCGCAGACCGACGGCTCTTCGCCTTGGAGTAACCTGGTGGTTGCAACTGACGACAGCACTCCTTTCCTGCATACGGAGCCTATTCCTCTGGATGTTGGACAGTCTCTTGACCTTCTGGCTGGAAACTATGATGCGGCAATCAATAACTATGGAGATTTGCTGCTAATTCCGCAGACGATAACTAAAGACGCAGTTTTCTCCCTGACATGGACATACGACGAAAATGGAAAGTCAAGAACGGTAAATGTGCCGTTGCCTTATGCTGGAGCTATGGCTTGGGAACCAGGCATGAGTTACCAATATTCTGCTACAATACCACTTGCCTCAACGGATATTTCTCTTAAAGTGGAAGTGCTTGGATGGAATGATAAGAGAATCGATGCTGATTTGTAAACTATAATATTGACGCATAATGAACTGTAAGAATATATTCAGAATTTGTATGTGTGGCGTGGCTGCTGTTTTACTGATGGCGTGTTCTGACAATGTCTTGGTTAACGAGCCGGAAAAATCAATGGGAACGGTGACGGTTTCTGTATCAACAAGGGCTGGAGACATTGATATTATTCCTGCTTCTGAGATTAACGAATATGTTATCAGAACTTTGCGCATATATGTTTTTGATAACAGGAATGTTCTGGTTGGATACCATTATGCTGACTTGTCTGCAAGTATGGAGCAGGTGGCGGAATTTAAAATGAATCTGCCTGCCGGGAATCTTTCATTTTTATCAATAGCAAATGAGGAAGCGGCTGGTCCTTTAAAACAAAATAATACTGGAGAGGATTTTGTATTACCAGGTCCTATTGATGGTTCTAAACCGAATATGTCGGATTTGGTGCTCAAGGTGAATCCTGATATACTCAAATCTTTGACCTTTGCGTCTGTTCCAAAGGCAACTCTGACTGAGGGAAATCCCGATGTTGTTGATGAAACGGGTAAAAAATATCAAAGCCCTGTGCTGCCGATGGCTGATGTAAGGACGGTTTCTGTTGTCTCAAATGGATTTGTTGCAATAGGCTTAACTCGCTCTGTTGCAAAAATGGACCTTTTCTTTTCTACAACGGGACTTGGTGAATGCTATATGGGACGTGGTTTGTACCTATATAATGAACCTCAATTCGGTTACCTTTTTCCAAAAGAGAAGTTCGATATTGCTATCGGCAGAAGAGAGGTGACAAAGTCGCAAAGACCGCAGGACTTCGAGAATAATGAGTTCTTTAATGATTCATATATTTACCAGTTAAATGGCAGGGTTGTTCTCAATAGCGGATGGCATAATGAGCCGGAATCTTACAGCGATACTGAGCATACTGAGCAGATGAAAGCCCTTGACATTAACTTTATTGACGCGGATATGAATAATCCGGAGAATCCGCAGTATGAAAAAGTGCCAAACAGGTCTATTTATCTTTTTGCAAATCCTTACTCTATCAGCGGTGAAACTGTCTATGATAGTAAGCCTGTCGGGGAAAGGTATTACCTGAAGGTGCTTATTCACCAGCATGGTGACGGTAAAGAGGGGGTTGAACTGCATAAAGGTGAAATGTTCTATCTGGCATTACCGCAAGTGCTGGCAAACGACAGAATCAGTGTATATTCCATCGTTTCTCTCGATGGCCATGCTATCATCACTCCTCACTGGATTATCCGAGAATGGAGAGAAGGGGGAGGTAATATTGAATTTAATTAGTTGAATGCTTCTATAATAATTATCTATGGGTAAGATTTCAAAGATTGTTAGTATAGCAATGGGGTTGATGTTATTTGTGGCAATCAATTCCTGTTCCGATGACTTCTTGTTGGAGGGCTCTGGTGCGAATGGCGTTGACATGGACCGTATTGTTGAAGTGGAGTTGCCGTTCAATTTGGGGAAGGGCATAACTTCACACATAGTTACCCGTTCTACAGACCAAACGGGTAAGGATTCGCAATTGTCGGGTATTATGGTGTTTGTCTATGAAAATAAAGGAGGAGACCCCAGCCAGGACAAGCGTCTGGCTTATCACCTTTTTGAGTCTCCGTCGGCATCGCTTGAAGGCTCTACTGGTGGTTGGATTCCAGACCCTAATGATGCTACTTGCGGTTACTTAAAGTTATACCTTCCGGCGGGGGATGTTTATATTTACCTTATTGGTAATGCTACGGGTTCTTTTATAGACTTTTTCCCAGATCTTGGGGATAGCAAACTTGAAAATCGGCAGGACTTTCTTGACCGTGTGCGACCTAAGTGGAACGGAAATATGTTTACAGTTGACGGTTATCTGCCTCTTGTTGGAAAGGTGAATAATTCAACAGGTGCTTGCCATATTGGGGTGGACGCTTCGGGAAAAAGTATAATATCATATAAGAAGGATGGGGAACCTGATAAGGATTACTTTATTTCTCAGGTACAAGGAAATCATGTCGAGGATAATTCTTTTATTCTAAAGAGATTGATGTGTAAGGTCTCTATGGAGTTTAAGTGTCCTGAAGGAGTTAAGTTTAAACCGCTTACCTATAAGTTTTATCATTGCTCTGAATATGTTCCTCCTACGGAAGAGTCTTGGGTTTGGCAGAAGTTGCTAAATACTGTTGATACTCAAACAATGACTTTTGATTCACAAGCCCCTAACAGTTTCACCGTATATTTGCCGGAAAATATCAGGGATTATGATCCTGCTATAGGGGGAAAGACACAACTTGATTTTACTGATAGAGACTTGGTGGCTAAGAATGCGAGCGGGGAGAATGAACTTGAGGGTGACAAAGCACAGCCAGGACACGCCAACCATTACAAGTTCCAATATGCGCCTGAAAAATCAACTTACGTCGAGATAACAGGAAAATTTGATGACGAAAAGAATGGCATATCGGCTGATACTAAATATATTCTTCATCTTGGCGATTTCAGCAAGGGCGATTTTAACGAGTTCAGTCTCAAGCGTGACTACCACTATAAATACACCGTAACTGTCAATGGTGTAAACGATATCATTGTTGAGGTTACGGGAGATGGCAGCGAGGTTAACCCTTCGGCTTCAGGCATTGTATTTGAGGGAGGTGCGCGTCAGTTGCTGGATGCCCATTATGAGCAGGTAGAGATGAAGTTTGTTCGTGAGCAGGTTGATAAGGGGGTGTATATATTTGCCCAAACCCCATACGGTAATCTGAACTGCAAGTACCTGCCTTTGGAGAAGAAATTGGATGAAACTTATACCAATAGTCCTAACACTATTGATGACGCTAAAAAACTCCTTAAATGGGTGGAATTTAAGAAGCAAGAAAATAAAGGTTCTCTCGCTCTTTATGACAGCGGGGTAAAGAATATTTTTGATGCCTTGGATGAAGTTTGCCAAGGATCGGGGGAGTCTTATTATACATGTTTTGTTGATGAGTATTTCTACACGGCGAATCCGCTAACGGGGGCTTATGCTAAATTGGAGGATTTTGTCAATGCTGACGGAAGGCTATTTAGTATTGGCAGCAACTTGCTTTTCAGTAAAGACAAGGAAAGCGTTGTTGTTCAGTCTGTATATACTCTCAAACAGAGGTCAATATCAACTTTCTATGACCCTGCTGACGGCAGAAATAAGTTTGGTGTGGAAACTATTGATGAAATAGGGCCGATGAAGTATGGTAATCCGAACGCTAACAATACAACTGATTTTAAGCATGGCAGGTCCCTTACAATGGCAGAAATTGGCAGTGACAGGTCTATTGATTTTACTAAGGTTGGTTGGATTTTGAATGAAAGCGGTACGGCTTTTGTAAAGGCAAAAGGGGCTATAACGGGAGATAACGCATATCGTGCTGTCCTCGCAAGAAACAGGGACCTTAACGGTAACGGCAGGATTGATGATGATGAATTTAGGTGGTACACTCCTTCTCGCGACCAGGCTCTCGGGTTATGGATTGGTGAGCCGGCTTTGCCTGCTGAGGCTGCCCTTTTCCCAGAGTCAACAGAGGGTATATCCCGTGCTCCTAATGGTGCTGTATGGCCTGTTTTTACCAGTAATGGCGGCAGAAACAGAGTAGTTTGGGCTGAGGAAGGTTGCTCTTTCGGTGATGTGAATGGGCAAGGTGATGGCGGATACCTTTATGCTGTGCGTAATCTTGGCAATAATGCAAATATATCAGGAGGTGGGTATCATATTGATGCGGATCCGTATTATTCATACGACTCTAATACGAGGGTTATTACTCTATTCCTGGCAAATAATGCCTTGAGAGCATTTTCTAATCGTGAGTTGGCAGTTCATAATGAGCAAAGCCCTGTTAACCGTCCATTCCGAAGTTTCCAGGTTGCCAATCACCCTGTTATGGTACAAGCAACGGCTACTTGTGACAGTTGGCTGCATAGTGGAAGTGATACATATACTTATAAGAAAGCACTGGTGGATACTCGTTATAATGCTGCCAATGCTTTGCGCTCCATTTCGGGTGAATATGCCGGTGACGGTGAAACAGCGGTTGGGGGTGGTGCCGCATGGAGACTCCCTAACCAAAGGGAATTGGCTATTATGCTTGTTGCCATAGGTAATGATTTGGGGTATAATGATGGTGAGTATCGAGTTTCAGGAGCAAGATGTAATGCAGGAATTGGGCCTCACAATTGGGTGCATGATAATAATGCTCCTGCTTTCTTAATGACCAGAACAACATTCTCCGTTAAAGGCTACCAGCCAAATGGCAGTGATGCTTCATACTGTTTTGACGCGGATAACGATATTATACAATTAGATGATGTTGGTAGCAGTACCAATTCGAAGACTGCCAGAGCGTTATGCGTTCGTGATGCGCAATAATGGTGATTTAGCATAATTTTTAGTCGCCTGCATTCTGTATCGGCATTTATGCTAACGGCTTGCAGGCGCTTTCTTTATCTTTGGATAAGATAGGATGCGGCTCGGCAATACCTTCGCTCAAAAGCACGCTTTTGGCTCGGTGCTGCACTCGCCTTTCACTATCTTTGGATAAGATAGGATGCGGCTCGGCAATACCTTCGCTCAAAAGCACGCTTTTGGCTCGGTGCTGCACTCGCCTTTCAGTATCTTTGGATAAAAACAGTCTGTATTTGTCATAAATATTAATCGAATAATGAAGAAAGATCCCACGATAAGAACTCTTCTAAAGGAACACCTCTGGAACCCACGACGAAGGACAATTTTGGTTGAAATTTCTTTTTGAATAAAGGTAGACCCGTGTTTGTTGTTCGTCGGCCACTCTTAACTTCTATTGCAACGCTTTGCTGGTTGTGTTCAATTATAAAATCAACTTCTTCGTTTCGTTCTCTCCAATAGTAAACGTTATAATCTAATTCATCAGCCATGTTGAGGATGTGTGCACCAACGGCACTTTCAACCCATCTCCCCCATACTGATGGTGTGGTAAAAACATTTTCCAAAGAAGAACTTGATAATGCACTTAGAAGTGATGTATTATACACCATAAGTTTAGGAACAGAGTTGTACTTCCTTGCTTTGTCGTTTGCGAATTTTTGTAAGCCACATAATAGTTGTGACTCTTCCAGAGTAGTGAGATAACTTGCTAGAGTTGTGACGTTTCCTGCATCTTGCAATTGCCCTACTAATTTTGTTAAAGAAATTTCTTCACCAGAGTATGAGCATCCAAGTTCAAATAAACGTTTCATTAATTCTGGTTTGTATATAATCTTTGTTATGAGTATATCATGCTCTATAGCGGGTGCTATAATACTATCTTTTATATATCTTTTCCATCTCGTTTCATTGGTAATCAATTGAGCTCCACCAGGATAACCGCCAAAATAAACAAACTGGTTCAATGAAAACCCAAATGCCTCTTTCATTTCGCTGAAACTCCAGTGCGACATCCTAATGATCTCGTATCTTCCTGCAAGTGACTCTGTTAATCCATCTTTTATAAGAAGCCGAGATGAGCCTAAAAGAACGATTTTCAAATTTATGTCATTGAAACAATCTGCATCCCATTGTTTCTTAACCTCTTCACTCCAATTGTTTATTTTATGGATTTCGTCAATAACGAGAAGATATTCAGAATACTTGTTAAATTGCATGCGGGCTCTAGCTGTTTCCCAAATTTCTCCAATCCAAGAGGTGTTTTCTTTAGGAACAGAGTCGGCTGAAACAAACATATTTGGAATTGTTGTTTCCTTTAATACTTGTTTTACCATTGTTGATTTGCCGACCTGTCTGGGCCCTGTTATCACTTGTATCTTGTTTCTATCTTCTGATATTCGCGATAGTAATTCTGAAAATTGACGTCTCTTAAACATAACAACTTGAATATTACGATACAAATATATACAAAATGTTCAAATTTTACAAACAAAATGTTCAAATCTCTGCTACAAAATGTTCAAATCTATCTTGCAAAATGTTCAAATCTCCCGAATGAAATAGGCTTGTAATGGGTGTTGCGGTGTTTTTGCGAACTGTTAGCCCAATGCCGTTTTATCTTTGCATTTGATGAGCAGCGGTTCGTTAGAATCAGTATCATCTCCTTAAACCAATACCATTATGAGCATATATGAAGAAAACACAAGAAGGAATGCGGCGTTGCTGTCGCCTTACGATCCGTTTCGCGGAATTGCGGCTTGCGGTGAGCGTCTTGCCATTCGTGAGCCGTCGGGGAATACGGTATATGTTCCTAAAGCGATGGTCGTTGAAAACCCCTTTGCGGAAAACCTTGACCAGTATAATTTCGATACGTTGAGGTTCCTCTATGATTTTGAGTTTTGGGCGGCGAAGACTGTTGCCATTCCGGATAAGTTGACTCACCGCCTTGTCAGTATGCAGTTAAACCGCCCGCAGCGTCAGGTGCTTGCAAAATTGGAGGAGCAGCGTCAGGCTGGCAAGCCGGTGCGCGCAATTATCCTTAAAGCGCGCCAATGCGGAATATCTACTCTTGTTGAGGCATATATTGCCTGGTTGCAGTTGATTCATAATGCCAATACAAATTGCATAGTGTGTGCGCAAAATAAGGATACTGCGAATGCGTTAAAGGGAATCTATTCAAATATCCTGATGAATTATCCTGCGGAATATTCTCCCGAAAAGCCGTATAAATTCAAGCCATTCGAGAAAACCGCGAATATCTCGCAGATTTCGGGCCGCTCGAATACTGTTACTGTTTGTTCTGCCGAGTCGCCTGCGGCAATTAGGGGTATCGACATTTCTCTTGCCCACCTGTCGGAAGTTGCTTTTTGGAGAAAGACCAAGATGATAGACCCTCTAAACGTTATCCGCTCTATTTCCGGTTCCGTAGCCTTGACTTCGGGGTCGGTTATCATTATGGAGTCAACAGCCAACGGTTTGGGTAATTTCTTCCACGAGGAATGGCTGCGTGCTAGTGCCGGAAAGTCGGATAAGGTCGGTATCTTCATTCCGTGGTTTGAGCATACTATCTATTCACTTCCGATAGATGATGCTGAAGCATTTTATAGCACTCTTGATGACTATGAAAAGAGCCTTTGGAATATGGGAGCAACGCTTGAGCAGATTAACTGGTATCGCCATAAGAATCTTGAGTACCAGCAAACGTCATCGATGCAGGCGGAATTTCCGTCAACAGATGTTGAGGCATTTACTGCTACCGACAAGGTCGTTTTCTCTCCTATGGCATTGGAAAAGATGAGAGAAAATTGCTGTGCGCCAAAGGTAGTTGGTGAGGTGGGAGGTATGGCTGATGTTGGCGAGGATTCTCTAAGCGGTCTTTCTTTTATTCCTGATTCAACGGGCAAGTTCAAGGTGTGGGAGTATCCTGAGCATAAGGTGCGTCATAACAGGTATATTGTTACTGTTGATATTGGAGGCAGGTCGGCGGATTCCGACTATTCGGTTATCTATGTTCTTGACCGAGGAGCCTCTGATGACTGCAAACCCAGCACCGTTGCCCAGTGGCGTGGACATGCGGATATGGACGTTATTGCTTGGAAGTCTGCGCAGATTGCAAAATATTACAGTAATGCCTTACTCGTTATTGAAAGCAATACCCTTGAAACAAAATCCACCGAAGGCGAAAATTCAAAGTATATCCTCGATGAGTTGGGCTTTGCCTATTCCAATCTGTACCGCAGGAGGGTAGGGGGCGGGCGGCCTAAGCCAGGATTTCACACCAACAGGCAGACAAAGCAGTTGATAGTAAACCGCCAGATAGCGAGCATTCGCGAGGGTCGGTACATTGAGAGAGACAGTGATGCAATAAACGAGCATCTTTCTTATGAGAGAAAGGATAATGGCAGTTATGGGGCAAAGGACGGTCACCATGATGATATATTGATGACCCGCTGCATAGCCCTTTCCGTTGCCTGGGATCTGAGAAATTCCCGAAGTGGAAATATTGATTATGCAGGTTAATGGGTTAATTGATAAAAAAGTTGTAACTTTGCAAAAAATATTGAAAAAGATTGTATTAGGCTTTATGAAAGTAACATCAACTATTGATTTCAAGCCGAAATTGTTTTCGACTTTCAAGAATTACAATGCGTCAAAATTCAAAAACGACCTTATCGCAGGTATTGTTGTAGGCATTGTTGCCCTGCCGTTGGCAGTGGCTTTTGGTATTGCATCCGGAGTAACTCCGACTGTTGGTTTGATAACTGCTGTTATCGGTGGCTTCCTTGTTTCCGCTTTTGGTGGTAACACAGTTCAGATTGGAGGTCCAACAGGTGCGTTTATAGTTATCATCTATGGAATTATCCAGCAATTTGGTTTGACAGGGTTGGCTATTGCTACCTTTATGGCTGGGTTGATACTGATTGCCCTCGGTTTGTTCCGACTCGGTACCGTTATCAAGTTCATTCCTTATCCAATCGTTATCGGTTTCACTTCCGGTATTGCTGTGACAATATTTTCAACGCAAATTACCGACTTCTTCGGATTGCAGACAGGTGCCCTTCCTTCTGAGTTTATCTCAAAATGGGCGGTATATTTCACTCATTTCGACACAACACACTTGCCAACATTGTTGACGGGTATAGTGTCTTTGGGTATTATCGCTGCAATGCCATATATCTCAAAGAAGTTGCCAGGAGCACTCATCGCTATAATTGTGGTAACAGTAGTTGTCTATTTCCTAAAGGAATTTTTGGGAATCACAGGCATTGAAACAATCGGTGACCGCTTCCACAACCTTTCCGGCTCAATACCGCAACCGCATTCAATAGATATTAGTATTGAAACAATCAATGCTTTGCTGCCGTCAGCGTTTACCATTGCTATGCTTGGTGCAATTGAGTCACTACTTTCTGCAACGGTAGCCGATGGTGCAACAAGTACCGTGACAAACTCAAATACAGAGTTGATTGGTCAGGGTATTGCAAACGTTGTCGTACCTTTCTTCGGCGGTATTCCTGTAACAGGAGCCATTGCAAGAACAATGACTAATATCAGCAACGGCGGCCGCACACCGGTTGCAGGTATTATCCACGCAATCGTGTTGCTGCTTATATTCTTGTTCCTTATGCCGTTAATCAATCTGATTCCTATGGCGTGTCTTGCCGGTGTTTTGATTATGGTTGCTTATAATATGAGTGGCTGGCGAACAGTAAAAGCATTGCTGAAAAGTCCGAAATCAGACGTAACGGTGATGATTGTTACCTTCGTTCTCACAGTTGTTTTTGACCTTACAATCGCTATTGAAATGGGTCTTTTGCTTGCAATTCTCCTCTTCTTGCGACGCGTTATGGAGAATACGCAAATCCACCATTTCGGCGAGCAGATTGATATTGCAGAAGGTGCGGAAATCACTACTCACGAAATCCTTGACCTTGAGAAAGGCGTTGAAGTTTATGAGATAGATGGTCCGTTCTTCTTCGGCGTTGCAACAAAATTTGATGAGATGATGCGCTCAATGGGAGACAAGCCAACAGTGCGTATTTTGAGAATGAGAAAGGTTCCGTTTATTGATTCAACGGCTATCCACAACCTCGAAATCCTTATCAAGTCATCAAAGCAGGAAGGTATTCACGTTGTTCTTTCCGGCGTTAATCCAAACGTCCATTCAGCATTGGAAAGAGCGAATATCGAAGCACTTATTGGTAAGGATCACGTTTGCGACCATATCACTAAGGCTGTTGTTATGGCGAACAAGTTGGCAAAAGAGGCTCTTGAGCAAAAAGCGCAGCAAGACTATAACAAAACAGTAAGCAATGAACAGGCAGATTCTCCGTATAGCCGTTCCCTCAATAGTGTCGAATATCGTTGTCCCTCTATTGGGGCTTATGGATTTGACCATTGCCGGGCATATCGGAGAAACTGCGTTTATTGGTGCCGTTTCTGTCGGTGCAACTATGTTTAACCTAACCTACTGGAACTTTGGTTTCCTTAGGATGGGAACGAGCGGAATAACAGCACAGGCATTCGGCAGAAAGGATAATGTAGATATTTTGCTTACCCTTTCCCGCTCTGTCTTTCTTGCTGTTGTGATAGGAGTTGCTATAATTGCGTTGCAATATCCGCTAAGCAGGCTCCTTTTGCTTGCAATCTCTCCAAGTGATGAGGTTCAGCGGCTCGTTATTGATTATTTCGGCATTTGCGTATGGGGAGCACCGGCGATACTTGCAACGATGAGCATTTCTGGATGGTTCGTTGGTATGCAGAATTCCGTTTATCCGATGACTGTTGCCATTGTTGTCAACGTTGTCAATATCGTTGTCAGTTTGCTGTGCGTCTTCGCTTTTGATATGGGCTTTATTGGTATAGCCGTTGGTACTCTTGCTGCTCAGTGGTCAGGCTTTTTGCTGTCGCTCGTTATGGCAAGGAAGATGCTTGCAAGGCATGCCATAGCCACAGTGATAGAATTTAGGAAAGTTGTTTCGCATTTGGGCGGATTCTTCAAGGTTAACGGTGATATATTTTTCCGAAGCCTTTGCATGATGTCCGTAGTGCTTTTCTTTACTTCAGCAGGAGCGAGAAGCGGAGACACTATCCTTGCAGTAAATGCCCTGATAATGCAGTTATTCATCATCTATTCGTACTTTATGGACGGCTTTGCCTATGCAGGCGAGGCTCTTGTTGGCAGGTACTATGGTGAGCGGAACTATACCGATTTGGGCAGATGTGTCAAGCGTCTTTTCCTGTGGGGTATGATAGTTATGTCAATGTTCTCTATTGCTTATACTATATCCGGGAGTGGTATAATGCGCTTGCTGACCGATGATGTTGAGGTCGTTGCTTGTGCGTCAGAGTATCGCTTTTGGGCGGCGTTGGTTCCAGTAGCCGGTATGGCTGCATTTATTTGGGACGGTGTTTTTGTAGGTCTGACAGCTACGCGTCAAATGTTGTTAACGTTGTTTCTTTCAACGATATTTTTCTTTGTAATATATTTCTTTTGTGTTAACTTTACGAGTGTAAAGCCGAATGATATTCTATGGCTGTCGTTTATCAGTTATCTTGCCTCCAGGGGCTTGGTACAGACAGTAATTTATTCAAAGGCTTTGACAAGACAATTTGTTTAACATAAAAAGAAACCCAAGATGAAAGAATTGAAGGGAACAAAAACAGAGGCTAACTTGAAGATTGCGTTTGCCGGAGAATCTGAGGCAACAAACAAGTACACTTATTACGCATCTAAAGCAAAGAAGGACGGCTACGTTCAGATTTCTAAAATTTTTGAAGAGACAGCAGGCAACGAACGCGAACACGCAAAGTTATGGTTCAAGTTGCTTCACGGTGGAGAAGTGCCTGAAACTATGGCAAACCTTGCAGATGCAGCCGCTGGCGAAAATTATGAATGGACAGAGATGTACGCCCAATTTGCAAAAGAGGCATACGAAGAAGGTTTCGACAGTATTGCCGCAACTTTTGAAGGCGTTGCAGCAATCGAGAAAGAGCATGAGGAACGCTACCGCAAATTGCTTGCAAATATTGAAGACAAGGTTGTTTTCTCTCGTGACGGCGACTGCTTCTGGCAATGCATAAACTGTGGTCATATCCATTTCGGTAAAGAGGCTCCGGAGCTTTGTCCTGTTTGCAAGCATCCGAAAGCATATTTCCAACTACGTTGTGAAAATTACTAATCATAGCATTAGATTTTAAAATTTACTCTTTAAGGCATTCCGTTGAGGGGTGCCTTGTTTTTATCCGAATATTACAACTGGTTTGGTTTTCAGTTGCAAAGATATATTGTTGCTTATGCTGTTGTTCTCCAAAATGCCGATGCGAAAAGCGGAGGAGGTAGCGGGCAAATTTAGTTCTAAATCTGCCAAGATTTTGAGATTACTTACACTTTCTGGCAAAAACATTCTGAGATTGGTGCAATATCCTGCTAAAAATCAGGATTTCTGACAAAATCGGTATTATTCTTTCAAATGCGTTTGGATTGGTGTATCTTCGCAGTATGAAACTGAATGAATTATGTGAATTGCTTGTAGGGCCAACGCGAATAGGTGCAATCAGTGATTTGGTCGGCAATTCGTCATTGCGTAGTGTGTCGCTCGACGGGCTTAGCGGTTCGTCGGCATCTTTCCTTTTTTCTAAAATGCCAAAAGTAGCCAAGCCTTATCTGGTCGTTACGAATGATTTGGACGAGGCAGGGTATATGTATAACGACCTTGTGCATATCAACGGAGAGGAGAGCGTACTTCTTTTCCCGTCGGGCTACAAGCGGGATATCAAGTATGGTCAGGAGGACCCTCCTTCTCAGATTCTCCGTGCTGAAGTGCTTAACCGTTGGGGCGACGGGAGGTTGCGTTGGGTGGTTACTTATCCTGAAGCACTTGCCGAGAAGGTCGCTTCAAAGGAAAAGATTGATGCGCAGACAATTCAGTTCACCGTAGGGGGAACGGCAGACCTTATTGAAGTTGAAAAGCGGTTACGAGAGTATGGCTTTGAGGAGGTTGACTATGTCTATGAGCCGGGACAGTTTGCTGTCAGGGGTTCTATTCTTGATATATTCTCCTTTGCCAATGAGATGCCTTACCGTGTTGACTTTTTCGGTGATGATATAGAGAGTATCCGAATGTTCAATATAGAGAGTCAGTTGTCGGAGGCACAGTTGGAAAGTATTTGCGTTGTCAACAATATCAGCGGACGTACGCCAGATGCCCAGTCAATGCTTGATTTTGCCGGTAGGGATACTATCCTTTTGGTACACGACAGGGCGTGGCTGCTTAATCGGGTTGCTTCTATTGCCGGTGAAACAATATCACAGAGTACCGTCATAGCCCGCGAGGGTGATGCAAATGCAATGCTGAATATTGTTTCGCCTGAGAAGTTTACAGCAAGTCTTGACTCAATGAGGTTTTTTGAATATTCATATCAGGGGACGGCGGATTATGATGCCCGACTTTCTTTCGATACCTCGCCGCAAGGTTTGCTCCATAAAAATTTTGACCTTATAAGCCAACTTTTCAAGGATTATGAAAGCAGGGATATAAGATTTACATACTTTCAGACAATGAGCCACAGTTTGCAAGGTTGCGTTCAATCTTTGAGGACCGAGGCGATAAAATAGCCTTTGAGCCTGTTTTGAAGACTGTACACGAGGGCTTTGTTGATAATGAAAAGAAAGTATGTGTCTTCACTGATCATCAAATATTTGAGCGTTTCCACAAATATACATTAAAGAGCGACCGCGTCCGTTCTGGAAAGTTGGCTCTCTCTTTGAAAGAATTGTCGCAGATTGAGGTTGGCGATTATATTGTGCATGTTGACCATGGTGTTGGAAAGTTCGGCGGTCTTGTTCGTACTGCCGTTAATGGCAAAATGCAGGAAATGATTAAACTGACTTATCTTAATGATGACAAGATATTCGTTTCCATTCATTCTCTCCACAAACTTGCAAAATACCGAGGCAAGGAGGGCGTAGAGCCACGATTGAATAAACTTGGCTCTGGTGCATGGAACAAACTCAAGGAAAAGACCAAGACCAAATTAAAGGATATAGCCCGCGACCTTATCAAACTCTATGCCGCACGCCGCTCTGAGAAAGGCTTTGCCTTCTCTCCCGACGGATATTTGCAGCAGGAACTTGAGGCGTCGTTCATCTATGAGGACACTCCCGACCAGTTTAAGGCAACTAATGAGGTTAAGGCAGATATGCAGAGCGAAAAGCCAATGGACAGGCTAATTTGCGGTGATGTTGGTTTTGGAAAGACCGAGATAGCCGTCAGGGCTGCTTTTAAGGCGGCTACCGACGGTAAGCAGACAGCAGTTCTTGTTCCGACCACTGTGCTTGCATACCAGCATTACAACACGTTTAGCGAGCGTTTGAAGGACTTTCCAGTCCGTGTTGAGTATATCAGCCGTGCAAGGAAGCCAAAGGATATAAAGCGGATTACTGAAGAATTGGCGGAAGGCAAGATAGATATTATCATAGGAACCCATAAACTGATAGGAAAAACCATCAAATTTAAGGATTTGGGGCTTCTTATCATTGATGAGGAGCAGAAGTTTGGCGTTAGCGTGAAGGAGAAGTTGAAGCAGATGAAGGTTAATGTTGACACTTTGACCATGTCGGCAACACCGATACCAAGGACGCTGCAGTTCTCGTTGATGTCGGCTCGTGACCTTAGCGTTATCCGTACCGCTCCGCCAAACAGGTATCCAATTCTTACAACCGTTACTGCTCTTGATGATGATATATTTAAGGAGGCGATAAACTTTGAACTGTCGCGAGGCGGCCAGGTATTTATTGTCAATAACCGTATTGAGCAGTTGTTTACTCTTGAGTCAAAGGTTAAGAGCCTTATCCCTGATGCTCGTACCGTTATCGGTCATGGTCAGATGGCACCAGACTTGCTTGAGCAGACAATCCTTGACTTTACTAACCATAAGTATGACGTTCTGCTTGCAACAACAATTATCGAATCAGGGCTCGATATGCCTAACGTTAATACGATAATCATCAACAATGCCCAGAACTTCGGTTTGAGCGAGTTGCACCAGTTGCGTGGCAGGGTAGGAAGAAGTAATAAGAAGGCATTCTGCTATATGTTTGTTCCGGCAGGAATACGCCTTACCGACGTTGCCCGCCGTCGCTTGCAGGCAATAGAGAGTTTCTCAGACCTCGGCAGCGGAATACATATTGCTATGCAGGACCTTGACATCCGTGGAGCCGGAAACCTTTTGGGTGCAGAGCAGAGCGGATTTATCGCCGACTTAGGCTATGAAACCTATCAGAAGATACTCAAAGAGGCGGTTATCGAGTTGAAGACTGAGGAATTTGCCGATACCTTTGAGGAGGAAAAAGAAGAGAAGACCTATACAGCTGATTGCTCGATTGAGAGCGACCTTGAGATACTCTTCCCGGCAACGTATGTTCCGCAGGAGAGCGAGCGTATTCTCCTTTATCAGGAACTCGACAATATGGAAAAGGAAGAGGACGTTCAGGCATTCTGCCGCCGTTTGGAAGACCGTTTCGGCAAGATTCCGCATGAGGCAAAGGAGTTGATATTGGTCGTTTCTCTGCGTCGCTTGGCGAAGTCTTTGGGTATAGAAAAGATCGTTCTCAAGCAGTCGAAGATGCTTCTTTATTTTGTGTCGGCAGACAATGCCGCATATTATAATTCATCGGAATTTGGACGGATGATAACTTATTTGCAGCAGCACCCGCGCCGTTGCCAGTTCCGTGACACAAATGGCAAGCATTCGATGGTAATTCTCAATGTTCCGACCGTTCACGATGCTTACGATATTATTACGATGATACAAAAATCCCCCGTCGCCGAAGCGTTATAAATAAAAGGCGGCGTGTCATAATTGTTTCTGCTTCGTTACTTTCGAAATTCAACCTCATTCTCAGAGCCTTGCATTTTATCAATTATAACACACCTAAAAGGGGTTGCGTCAAAAATTTATTTTGGCACAACCCCTTTGTTTATTTAATAGACTGTATTAGTCGATGATTTCGAAGCCAGTGTAAGGAACGAGAACTTTTGGAACTCTGATTCCTTCTGGAGTTTGGTTATTCTCCAAGATAGCGGCAACGATTCTTGGCAAAGCCAAAGCAGAACCGTTAAGAGTGTGGCAGAGAGTAATCTTCTTGTCAGCGTTTCTGTAACGGCAGTGCAAACGGTTAGCCTGATAACTTTCGAAGTTAGAAACAGAACTTACTTCCAACCATCTCTTTTTGAGCGGCAGAGTAAACTTCGAAGTCGAAAGTGATAGCAGAAGTGAAACTCATATCGCCACCGCAAAGGCGAAGGATATGCCAAGGCAATTCAAGTTTTTCAACAAGGCTTTGAACGTGAGCCTTCATTTCTTCCAAAGCGGCGTAAGAGTTTTCTGGTTTCTCTATGCGAACGATTTCCACCTTGTCGAATTGGTGAAGTCTGTTAAGACCGCGAACGTCCTTACCGTATGATCCAGCCTCTCTTCTGAAGCACGCAGAGTAAGCGCAGTTCTTTTTAGGAAGGTCTTTTCTTCGAGGATAACGTCACGGTATATGTTTGTTACCGGAACTTCCGCTGTTGGGATAAGGTAAAGGTTATCGAGTCCGCAGTGGTACATTTGTCCTTCTTTGTCAGGCAATTGGCCAGTGCCGATACCAGATGCTTCGTTGACAACGTAAGGAGGTTGAGTTTCAAGATAACCAGCCTTAGAAGCCTCGTCGAGGAAGAATTGGATAAGAGCTCGTTGCAATTTAGCACCCTTTCCGATATATACAGGGAAGCCTGCACCGGTAATTTTAACACCAAGTTCGAAGTCGATAAGGTTATATTTCTTAGCCAACTCCCAGTGAGGAAGGGCATCTTCAGGAAGGTTAGGAATAACTCCGCCTTCTTTTTCCACGATATTATCTTCAGCCGATTTTCCGCGTGGAACCATGTCACAAGGAGTATTTGGAATAGATAGAAGAATTTCAGTGATTTCAGCGGCTGCTTCGTCAAGTTCTTCTTCTATTTTCTTGTTAGTTTCTTTCAACTCGGCAACATTGGCTTTAACTTGCTCAGCCTCGTCTTTTTTGCCTTCTTTCATAAGCGCGCCGATTTGCGAAGCCAATTTCTTTAGGTCCGCACCATTGCGGTCAAATTGGGTTTGAGCATTTCGACGAGTTTTGTCTAACTCTAAAATCTTATTAATCAACTCCTCAGCGTCGAAGTTCTTTACTCCGAGGCGTTCAATAATCTGCTGAGGATTTTCTTTAATAGCAGCGAGTGTTAACATTATATATTTTTTTATTAGTTTTTATGCAAGTAATTCTCTCACCTTAGCAGAGATAGCCTTACCTTCTGCTTTGCCGGCGAGTTCTTTAGTGGCAGTACCCATAACCTTGCCCATATCTTTAGCAGAAGTGGCACCAACTTTCTCTATAATAGCCTTAAGGGCAGCAGTCAGTTCCTCTTCAGATAGTTGCTTAGGAAGGTATTCCTCTATTACTCTTGCTTGAGCCAATTCTTCTTCTGCCAATTCGGCACGGTTATTTTGCGAGAATATTTCAGCACTTTCTTTTCTTTGCTTTACCATTCTCACAAGGATCTTGGTTGCAGCGTCATCCTGGAGTTCCCCGTCACTGCCTTTTGCAGTTTTCGCTTCAAGGAATTCTTTCTTAATGCCTCTGAGGGCTTCCAAGCGTACTTTATCACGGGCAAGCATTGCTGCCTTAATGTCGGCGCTAATTTTATCGAAGAGACTCATATATTTAAATTTTATTTAGTTGAATGATATATGTTTAGTATTTGTATTTGTCTTTTCCAGAGTCTTGTTGTCATCGTTTTTATCTGCAACGAGGTTTTTCCATTCCTCTTGCAGTTCAATATTCATACCTCTGGCAAAGGTTGCATTTTTTTCAATAAAGTTAATAACGGCATCGTTATCCATCTGCTCTTTGGTAAGAACTATATACCTTGAAGCAACGGCATCCATCTTTCGCGTTGCAACGAGTTCTTGGCCGTATATGTCTTCAATTCTTTTGTCATCATCAGGTTTTTCTTCCTTGATGCTGATTTGAGTAGGGGCTTTTCTTTGGTCGTTGCTGTCAGAAAGTTTTATTTCTTTTTTCTGGTCAAAGTCGCCAATAGTAGCGTCAAAACCGGCAGCAAGGATTGTAATTTTCACCTTGTTGCCAAGAGAGTTGTCAACGGCAGAACCCCAGATAACGTCAACGTCTTGAGCAAAGTTTGCCATAAATGCGTCGATTTCGTCCATTTCTCCCATTTTGAACGGTCTGTCGTTGTTCTCGCGAGAGTAATATACAACGAAAAGGAATCTTTTCGATGTCTTGATATCTTGGTTTTTCAGCAATGGAGAGTTTAGTGCGTCTCTGATAGCTGCTGTAACTCTCTTTTCACCTTCCCCGTAACCGCTACTGATGATTGCAGTACCACCGTTTCGGAGCGTTGTGTTAATATCTTCAAAGTCGAGGTTGATTTTCCCTCTCATGTTAATCATGTCAGAGATACTTTTTGCAGCGATTGTCAACGTATCATCAGCCTTGTCGAATGCGTTGTCGAAGTCGAGGTCCGGATAAATTTCAGTCAGGCGCTGGTTGTTTATGACAAGCAGCGCATCTACGTACTTGCTCATTTCGGAAGCGCCGTCAAGAGCCTTGACAATTTTCTTTTTACCTTCGAACAGGAAAGGAATTGTAACGATACCGATTGTTAGTTTCCCCATTTCACGGGAAATTTTTGCAACAATAGGACCAGCGCCGGTACCCGTTCCACCGCCCATACCGGCAGTGATAAATACCAGTTTAGTATCTTCATCGAAGAGTTTAGCAATCTCTTCGGAACTTTCTTCAGCGGCTTTCTTTGCTTTTCCAGGTTCGTTTCCGGCACCAAGACCGCGGCATGTTTGTGGGCCAAGAAGCAGTTGGTTAGGCACTTTAGAGGTTTCAAGAGCCTGGCGGTCGGTATTCGTAACGACGAATGAAACGCCGTCAATACCTTGCTCAAACATGTGGTCAACGGCATTGTCTCCGCCACCTCCAACGCCGACGACCTTGATGATAGGTGTGCCGTTTTCGTTGAAACTGACAACTTTAGATTCCTGTTCCGGTGGAAAAACCGTTGATGATTGTGCTATATCGTAACCGTCTTTAAACATATCAATTTATATAACTGGAAAATCCTTTTCAGAATTTTCTGCAAAATTAATCAATTTATTATCAATCTCCTATCTGATGGACAATTAAAATTAGAAACGGCGGTTTGTTATACTGTCATTATCGTCATTCTCATCGTCATCGTCCATATCTTTGCCAGCAGCGGCATCGCTCAGTTCCCCGAGGAAGTTCTTGACTTTTCCAAATAATCCGAATTTTTGTTTTCGAGGTTTTTTGATTTCTTTCACTTCTCTTGCTGGATTCTTTTCTTCAACGGCAACATCTTCGTTTTCGTTGTCGTCGTTATTAATAGCAAATTCCGGTGTGAAGAGGCTTGTGTAGTTGCTGTCGATATCCTCTGAGATTGCGTCAAGCATAGAAAGCAGTTGGATATTGTCGGCGTATTCAGACCTTTCAGGAGCGTCGATGTGTCCGCCGAGTCTAAACGGCATCTTTGTTTGCTTGGCAATAGCATTCGCCAATCCTCTCAATTTAGAGCCTTTACCGATGAAAACAAAACCTTTAGGGAGTTGCTCTTCTGTGAAGTTGGCAAGTTTGATTTGGTTGTGGATATTTATGAAAATCTCTTCCATTCTTGCCTTTATATAGTTAACTATATCTAATGAGCGGATACCGTAGAGTGAAGATTCCGGTATTTCGGAGTCGTCGATGATGCCGTAAGTTTTCTTCACCAGTTCTGCCTGGTCGTCAAGAAGGTTCAGGGTTGTCAGGTCCCTTGTAATGTTTCTTGAGCCCATAGGTATAACGTTAAGATATTGCAGGTGGTTGTTTTTGTAAATTGAAACTGTTGTTATGTCAGCCCCGAAATCCACCAGCACGCATCCGAGCCTTTTTTCCTCTTCGGTCAAAGTTATTCCTGAAGCGGCGAGCGGAGTGCAGATGAATCCTGCAAGTTTCTTGCCTGCTCTGCCGAGCAGCAGGTTTATGTTTTTAGTTATCTGAGTTCTGCAAGTGATAACGTTAATTTCAGCTTTAATATGAGAGCCGATAGCACCCGGCTTTAGGTCCATTTCCTTACCGTCAACTTCGAAATATTTAGGCAAGGTCTTTAGAATATATACATTCTTAAATTCCTGTTCTGCTTCGCGGAAGATGCTGTTAATTAGCGTTTCGCTGATAGGAAACTCGTCGTTGATGTCCTTTTCTATTTTTATGGTGTCAGAGTGTAGAGAGCGCGCCTCAATACCGATAAAGACGCTGCTAATCTTTCTCGGGCTGATTTTCGGATGCCTTTCAATTCTGTTGAAAATAAGCGTAAGTTTTGATAGGACTTCTTCTACGTTGCTAATGCAACCGTATCTGACACAATCCTTAACCGTCTCTTCGAAGTGACAGAGTTCAGAGACGTCTTTGGTTTGAGGGTCAAAAGCGGCAGCCGTAGCCGCTACGTGAGAACTGGCAATTTCCAGTGCCACAATATATTGTTTGTTGTCCATAACAAAAGGGTGCTATATGATTTGTCTTAAAGTTAATTCGTTAGTTTGTTTTGCCGCTTGTCATTGTTTCAATGTTGTCAGGTTTTTCCTCGTCGTTTTCATCAGCAATGGCTATATTCAGTCTTGAACCTGGTTTCCTGCGGGTGGCAACGATTTGGTGGTCCCATTTAAGCGATATGGTGTCGTAGAAGTTCCAACCTTTCACTGGAAGCACTTCTTTGTACATCCTGTCAAGTTTTTTGAATTTTGATTCATAATTCTCCATACTGCCGAGGTTTATAATGTGGTTTGCAATATTAGGGATTATGAAAATGTTTGTAGAGTCTTTGACATCAATTAATGACACAAGGCTTTTCAGTTCCTTGTTCTGTTCAATGTACACTAATAGAGGTAGCAGCCGTTGTGGTGGAAATTTGTCTGTGAATTTTCCAGTAACAACTGGCAGGTCTATGAAAAAGTTCTGGTTAGATTTTATTTTCTTTCCAGACTTGTTGATATAGAATGATTTTCCGTTTTCAAAAACTCTCATCACTGGTTTTATCGGCATAATGTCGAGCATAATGCTGTTATCGCTAAGGAGATAGCATTCAACGGATTCAACATAGTCCTTTTCAAAGAACTTATTTTCGATATCGTTCAGGTCCACTTCGGGAATTTTTTTCCCTTGCGGGTTTATGCCCATATTCTTGAGTTCCTTGGAGATAAAAGCGTTTGTGACGAAATTTGCCGAGTCATACCTTTCTATATATACCTTAATACCCTTGCATAAAGTGTTGTCGTCGATGCTTTTAGAGTAAACAAAGGCTGCGACGAAATATGCAAGCAGAAGAACTGCAACTATATAGAAAAGAATTTTTTTCACCCTTAAAAGTTTTATTCCTGTTCAAGAAATTCCTTTATCTGTGGCAGGAAGTTGCAAATATCTCCAGCACCGACAGTTAAAAGTACCTCAAAGTTATAATTTTTTATGGTTTTTAGCAAATCTTGTTTGTCACAAAGTGCTTTATTCTTGCAGTTTATGCGGTCAAAAATGATTTTTGAGGTAACGCCTTCTATTGGCAATTCCCTTGCTGGGTAAATGTCAAGAAGAATTACTTCGTCAGCGAGAGAAAGTGCTTCAGCAAATTCTGGGGCGAAATCACGTGTTCTTGTGTACAGGTGCGGTTGGAAAATTACTGATAATTTTCTTCCTGGATACAGTTCCTTTACGGATTTAATGCTTGCCTTGAGTTCGTCTGGGTGGTGAGCATAATCGTCGATAAGAGTCTTACCTCCCTCTCCAGGTTGCTTTAGCCAAAATTCGAAGCGGCGCTTAGCCCCAAGGAATGAGCCGATTGCTTTTTTCATCTCCTCGTCAGGAACCCCTGCAAGGTGGCATACTGCCATTGAAGCAACAGCATTCTCTATATTTATGTCAACAGGCACACCAAGAGAAATATCTTTGATAACGGTATCAGGTGCCACAAAGTCGAAAATGATTTCGCCGTTGCCTTTTCTAATGTTTTCAGCGTGGAAATCGCCTTCATTTCTGGAGTACATATATGATTTCACCCCTTCAGCGACGCGTGGCTTTAGTTTCAGCCCGGTGTGGCAGATTAGGGCACCTCCAGGTTGAATGAGTTCTGTGAAATGGGCAAAACTTTCCAGATAAGCCTCTTCAGTGCCGTATATGTCAAGGTGGTCAGGGTCGGTTGCTGTAACTACTGCGATGTACGGGTTAAGCCAATGGAAAGAGCGGTCAAATTCGTCCGCCTCAATAACCGAGAACGGGCTTGTTTTGCTAAGCAGAAAGTTGCTGCCGTAGTTTCTAAGAATACCGCCGAGGAAGGCGTTGCAGCCAATTCCTGACGACTGCATAATGTGGGCAGCCATGCTGGAAGTGGTTGTTTTGCCGTGAGTGCCGGAGAAGCAAAGTCCTTTTGAGTCATGTGTTATTTTTCCGAGCAGTTGTGCTCTTTTGATAACCTCAAAATTGTTGTTTCTAAAGAAAGAAAGGATTGCGTTGTCGGCAGGTACGGCAGGGGTATATACGACAAGAGTATCCTTTTTGAACTCTTCCGGGATTTCGTTAACGTCGTCAATGTAAGTTATTTGTGCACCTTCAGCAATAAGGTCGTTAGTCAATGCAGACGGTGTTTTGTCGTAGCCTGCAACTTTTGTTCCTTTAGAAAGGTAATATCTGATAAGGGCAGCCATGCCGATACCGCCAGCTCCCACAAAATATATGTTCATAATACAAATTTTTTCAAATTACTTTTTAATCAGTTCCTCAACTTTCTCGACAATTTTGTCAACGGCATTTCTTAATGCCATTTTTCCAACGTTTTCAGCAAGTTTTTTCATCTTGTCATCGTCGGCAATTAGTTCGGAGAATGCTCTTGCCAAATCTTTGTCAGCATCAGCGTCACGAACCATAACGGCTGCCCCCTTGTTTACGAGAGCCAAAGCGTTTTTTGTCTGGTGGTCTTCCGCAACATTCGGGGAAGGAACGAGAATAGACGCTTTGCCAAGCAGTTGCAGTTCTGAAATAGAACTTGCACCCGCTCTTGAAACCACGAGGTCTGCGGCTTTGTAGGCATCATCCATATTTGAAATGAAAGCAGTTTGAACAACACCTTTTGGGGCTTTTTCCTTCATCACCACTTCTGCTTTTTCATTATATAGTTTACCTGTCTGCCAGATTAGTTGGAAATCGCTTTTGCTGATGTCGTCAAGGGCATTTGCAATGCAGTTATTGATGGTTCTTGCACCGAGGCTGCCACCGATAACGAGGATTGTTTTTTTCTCTGGGTCAAGACCGAAAGCCCTTCTTGCTTCCTGTTTTGATTTTGAGCAGTTTAGGATATTCTGACGAACAGGGTTTCCTGTCAGGATAATTTTCTCGGCAGGGAAAAACTTTTCCATGCCTTCGTAGGCAACGCAGATAGCGTCCGCCTTTTCGGCAAGGAGTTTGTTTGTCACTCCAGCGTATGAGTTCTGCTCTTGGATTAGCGTTGGAATGCCTTTTTTCTGTGCTGCTTTCAGCATAGGTCCGCTGGCATATCCTCCTACACCGATTGCAATATCCGGTTTGAAATCCTTTAGTATGTTTTTAGCCATTCTGATGCTTTTCATCAGTTTTAGCAGAACGGAGAAATTCTTGAAAATGTTCTTTCTGTCGAATCCGCTGACAGGCAAGCCGATAATCTTATATCCAGCCGCCGGCACTTTCTCCATTTCCATTCTGTTTTCCGCACCAACGAAAAGAATTTCCGCATCAGGATACTTTTCCTTGATGCCGTTTGCTATAGATAGAGCAGGGAATATGTGTCCGCCAGTACCGCCCCCGCTTACGAGTATTCTATATTTTCCCATAATCAAACTTGTTTAGTTGGGTTAATAGCATTTATATTGTCGGGAAGAGCACTATTCGGGTTTTTCTTACCCAATTTGCCTTCCGCAACCGATCTGCTAACGCTCATCATAACTCCGAATGCGATGCAAATCATAATAATCGAAGTACCTCCTTTTGAAATCAGCGGCAAGTTCTGCCCAGAAACGGGGAAAACGCCGGTATTAATCGCCATGTGGAAAAAAGCCTGCATAACGATAACCATCGCCATGCCCATCGTCAGCAGAGCAGGGTATGCCCTGTCACATTGGTTTGCTATACGTCCCGCTCGGAACATCAGGGTAAAGAATGTTATCAGCAGGAAAATACCACCGACAAAGCCCAAATCTTCAACGACGATAGAGTAAACATAGTCGGAGAAAGCGAGTGGCAGTCGGCTTGTTTCGCGGGAGCTGCCAGGTCCTTCACCAATTATGCCACCATTCGCCTGAGCCAGGTAAGAGTATAGTTTCTGGTCGTTGTCGAGGATGTCGGGGTTTGTGTATGGGTGAGGGTCTGTCAATTCGCTGAAATAGTCTTGCATACGGCTTTTCCACGTTCCTTTGCGTTTCAGAACCTGACCGTCTTTCTCAACTTGCTCCGTTCCTTGCAGGTCTTCCAGCTGGTTGCTTTCATATATTTCCTTTCCAGCGAAGAATAGCACGCCTATAACGGCATACACTAAAGCCACTTTGCCGAGTCTTCTTGGGGAAGTTCCTCCCACAAGCAGCATGGCTATGCTTATTGCCATAAATAGCAAAGTGTTTGTCATACCTTGCAGTAGCAAGAGGAAGCCGAAAATGGAAACGATTGCAACGCAGGTAATGATTCCAATTCTGTTTACTTCTTTCTTGTTCATTGTTATTGCAAGGATGTAAGCGAGAATAAAGACGATAGCCACTTTTGACAGTTCCGCTGGTTGGACAGTAAACCCAAGCAGAGAGAAACCTCGTTGGGCACCGTTTACGCTACTGCCGAAAAACATTGTGACAATTAGAGAAACAAAGGTTAGTCCAACAAAAATCAGGGAAGGCTTGATGAATTGGGTAACTTCTTTTTTTGATATCCAAATCATCAGAACAGTGCCAATCAGGAGGAAAAGGATGTGCTTGGCGATAGGTTCGTAAATGTTTCCAGCCGCCGCAATTTCTCTTGAAGAAGCACTGAATGCCTCGATAATGCCGAAAATCAGAAGGGTAATGTAAACGCCAACAAGGTATCTGTCAGGTTTGCCTTTCTTCTCTTTCGTCACTTCTGCTGATATTGTTTTTTCTTCATCCATTATTTATTTTCTTTACTTCGTTTTTGAATTTTTCACCTCTGTCTTCGTAACTTTTAAACAAGTCGAAACTTGCGCAGCAAGGAGAAAGCAAAACAGTTTCGCCAGGTTTAGCAAGTTTTGCACATTCTTTGACTGCATCTTCAACGGAATGAGTGTCGGCAATTACCGGCACTTTGCCTTCGAAGAAAGTCTTTATCTTTTCATTGTCCTTACCCATGCAGACAATAGCAGAAACCTTTTCCTTAACAAGGCCTTCTATTTCAGAATAGTCGTTGCCCTTGTCTTTGCCTCCAAGGATTAGTACAACCTTTGTTTTCATGCTTTCAAGAGCATACCAGCAAGAATTTACGTTTGTGGCCTTAGAGTCGTTAATATATATAACTTCGTCAATTGTATCAACATATTCCAGACGGTGCTCAACGGCTTCAAAATCAGAAAGAGCCTTTCTGATAACGTCCTTCTTGATGTCAAGAAGAGAAGCGGAAAGGCCGGCAGCCATAGAGTTGTAGAGGTTGTGCAGACCAGGTAGAGAAAGTTCATCAACAGGCATGTCGAAACTTTCATGTCCCGTAGGCTTGAAGTTCAAAACCCCGTTATCTGTATATGCACATGCGCCTTCTTCCTTAAACTCAGAGAAAGGCAGCATTTTAGCCTCAATTTTCAGGCTTTTTAGTTGCTCGGCAATGATAGGGTCATCTTCCCAGAATATGAAAGAGTCCTTTTCTGTCTGGTTCTGCAAGATTCTGAACTTAGCGTTGACGTAGTTCTGCATCTTGTGGTCATATCTGTCAAGGTGGTCAGGGGTAATATTCATAATGACAGCGATATTTGCCTTGAATTCAAACATGTCGTCAAGTTGGAAACTGCTGAGTTCGATAACATAAACATCGTGGTTTTCGGTAGCCACCTGATAAGCAAGGCTTGTTCCAACGTTACCAGCCAAACCAACATTCATACCAGCATTTTTGAGGATATGATAAGTCAGCATTGTTGTCGTTGTCTTACCGTTACTACCGGTTATACAAACCATTTTAGCATTAGTATATCTACCGGCAAATTCGATTTCAGAAATAACCGGAATGCTTTTGCTTTTTGCTTTTAGAATGATAGGGGCATCTTCAGGAATGCCAGGGCTCTTGATTATTTCGTCGGCATCGATAATTTTCTCGACCGTGTGTCCGCCTTCTTCCCAATCAATGTTATATTCATTCAGACGTTGTTTGTATTTCTCGGCAATTTTACCGAAATCAGAAAGCCAAACGTTCATTCCTTTAACTTTTGCGAGGACAGCAGCCCCAACGCCACTTTCTCCGCCGCCTAAAACAACAATCTTTTTCATTATCTGATTTTTAAAGTTATAAATGTTATGATAGCAAGAAATATGCCAATAATCCAGAATCTCACAACGATTTTAGATTCAGGAATCGGGTTTATCGGTTTTTGCCATTTTGCCACGATTCCAGCATTTCCCTGCTTTTGGAAGTGATGGTGCAGAGGAGTCATCTTGAAAATTCTACGACCTTCACCATATTTCTTTTTTGTGTATTTAAAGTAAGAAGTCTGTATGATTACAGAGAGGTTCTCAATGAGGAAAATACCGCAAAGAATAGGGATAAGCAGTTCTTTTCTGATGAGAATTGCAAAAACTGCTATTATACCTCCGATAGTTAAACTACCGGTATCTCCCATAAAGACCTGAGCGGGGTATGCATTGTACCAAAGGAAGCCGATAAGTGCACCTATGAAAGAAGCTGCATATACAACGAGTTCCCCCGACCCAGGAATATACATAATGTTGAGGTAAGAAGAGTAGATTATGTTACCTCCAAGATAGCACATAATGGCGAGAGCAACACCTATAATTGCAGACGTTCCGGTAGCAAGTCCGTCAAGACCGTCTGTCAGATTTGCTCCATTTGACACGGCAGCGACAACGAAAATCGTTATTATAATGAAAAGAATCCATCCTCCTGTTTCCGCGTGGTCGCCCATCCATTGGGTAAACCATGAGTAGTTGAGGTTATTGCTCTTAACAAAGGGAATGGTTGTGATTGGCTGCTTTTCTTCCATCGGTTTGTATTTAACCTCAATTTGGTCATCAGTTTTAGATGGCATTTCAATGTTTTCCCTAACAACGATGTCTGGACTTAGATACATTGTAAGTCCAGCAATAAGTCCAACAGTTACTTGTCCAACTATTTTGTATTTGCCTTTTAGTCCGTCTTTGTTGTGTTCCTTAATTTTCTTGTAGTCATCAAGAAAGCCAAGCATGCCAAAGAGTATTGTTGCAACAATCATCAGTAACATATACACGTTAGTCAGGTTTCCGAACAGAATGCAAGGAATTAGAATTGAGATAATTATTATAATACCCCCCATAGTCGGAGTTCCTTTCTTGCTCATTTGCCCTTCCAGACCGAGATTTCTGACAATTTCACCAACTTGCATAAGTTGGAGCCTGTCGATAATTCTTCTACCGATAACTGTAGCGATGAAAATAGACAAAATCAAAGCAATCCCGGCACGGAAAGAGATGTAGTCCATCAATCTTATTCCCGGGATGTTGAATTGTTCGAGATAGTCAAATAAATGATAAAGCATATTCTTAGTTTAATTCTTCTTTAAAAATTTCCATAACGATTTCCTTATCGTCAAAATGGTGCTTGACTCCGCAAATTTCCTGGTAATCTTCATGACCTTTACCGGCAATTAGGATAACGTCACCTTTTTCAGCCAAAGCGGCAGCCGTTCTGATAGCCTCTTTTCTGTCGGTGATTCTTATGGTTTTAGCCTTGTCGGTAACGTCAAGACCAGCAACCATATCCGCGATAATTTCGTTAGGGTCTTCAAATCGAGGGTTGTCGGAAGTTAGAATGACTTTGTCGCTTCGTTTAGCGGCTTCCTTAGCCATAATAGGTCGCTTGCCCTTGTCTCTGTTACCACCGCAACCCACAACTGTTATCACTTTACCGTTACCGTTGATAACGTCGTGAATGGAGTTGAGCACGTTTACTAGAGCGTCAGGAGTGTGGGCATAGTCAATTATAGCAGTATAGCCCTTTGGCGATTCAAAAGTCTGGAATCTTCCGGCAACAGGAACGAGCATACTCATTTTTATGAGAATGTCTTCGGGGTCAAACCCGAGCAAATACATGGCTCCATATACAGCCAATAGATTGTATGCGTTGAATTTACCAGTAAAAAGGACTTCAACTTCCCTGTTGTTTATTTGTAGGAGGGTGCTGTTTAGTCGGCTTTCAATAACCTTGCACTTGAAATCGGCATCTTTCATAAGCGAATATGTCTTTTTCGTTGCAGCGGTATTTTGGAGCATTACCAAACCTGCTTTGTCGTCTGTATTAACAAGAGCAAAAGCATCGGCAGGCAGAATGTCGAAAAACCTTTTCTTCGCTTTAAGGTATGCGTCAACAGTCTTGTGATAGTCGAGGTGGTCGCGGGTCAAGTTTGAGAAAATACCTCCCGCAAAGTTCAAACCGTCAATTCTGTGCTGGTCAGCGGCATGCGAACTTACTTCCATAAAAGCGTATTCGCAACCATTGTCAACCATCTCCCTCATGAGTTTGTTGAGTGTGATTTGGTCTGGAGTAGTCTGGGTAGCAGGAACCTGCTTTGTGTCAATATAGTTACAGACTGTTGAGAACAAGCCTGTTTTATATCCCATCATCCTTGTCATCTCGTAGAGAAGTGTAGCGGTAGTTGTCTTTCCGTTTGTTCCAGTAACTCCGACAAGTTTTAATTCGTTGGAAGGATTATCGTACCATTCCGAAGCAATGTGTCCTAAAGCGGCAGCAGAGTTAGCCACTTTAACGAAAGTTACTCCATCGGGAGTTTTTTCCGGAATTTTTTCGCAAACAATCGCGCAAGCACCAGCCGCGATAACATCAGGAATAAACTTGTGACCATCTATATTCACGCCATGGACAGCAACAAATAGCCATCCCTTGGCAATTTTCCGTGAGTCGGATGCGATTCCGGAGATATTAATATCTGCATTACCGATAACCTCAATCGGAGAAGCAGATGCGATTATTTGTGATAATTTTTTATTCATAACTCAATATCTAATCAAGCAAATTTTCAATAAATTATTTCAGCAACAAGGTTATTTTGTCGCCTTTTTTGTAATTCGTCCCAGGTTTAAGCGATTGTGAATATACATAACCCTTACCTTCGAAAGAAGTAACGTTAAGTCCTGCATTTTCAAGAGTTTTTATCGCATTTCTCAGTCCCATTCCAATAACGGAAGGCACTCCTGATTGGTTTTGTTGGTGTTGCAGTTTCGTTACGCTTTGGATGCTATAACTGGATTTGACGTTGGTAAGTTCGTCTTCTGTCATATTATAAACAGTTGGATTGCAAGGATTGTTCTCGGGTTCGTCTTTGAAATCTTTTCCTTTTCCGAGCATTCCGCGAGAATACATTTTTAAGGCAACATTGAGTATAACCATTCCGCTTGAGCGGGCGGCACCTCTGTTTGCCTTGTTCATCAGCACAATGCAAGAATATTTAGGGTCGTCGGAAGGAAAGAAACCGCAGAAAGCAAGTCTTTTCTTTGTGTGGTCGTATTTTCCTTTGACGAGTGTATATGCTGTGCCTGTTTTTCCGGAAATCGAAACAAAGTTATTTCTTAACGCTTTACCCGTACCTTTTTGGTCCCAGACAACATTTTTTAGAGATTCCCTTAGAGCCGCAGCCACTTCTTCGCGACAAATTCTTTCGCGGATGTATGACGTTTCGAAAACTGTATCAGTCAAGCCGTCGTGAAGTAACTCTTTAACGAGTCGCGGTTTGATTAGTTTTCCTCCGTTTGCAATGGCATTATAGAAAGCGAGAGTATATATTGGCGGGATTCGAGTTGAATACCCGAAACTAATTCTCGTCATGTCGATTCTGTCCCAGTTCTTGTTTCCGAGTTTCGGGAAGTATGGTATTCTTTCGCCATATATTCCTAAGTTCATAGGGTCGAACATTCCAATTTCTTCGAATCTCTTTATGAAATCTGCGGGGTTTTTCTCGAACCCCTTAATAACGATTTTCGCCATACCGATATTACTTGATGCAGTAATAATGTCCTTCGCCGTCAGTCCCGGGTATGCGTGCGAGTCGCTGATTGGGTTACCGTGTGCATAAGGGAATCGGGCACCTGTTGTTATGTATTCGTTAGGGCGTACAATGTTGTCTTCCAAAGCGATAAGCATTGAAATGGGTTTAATGACAGAGCCTGGTTCAAAACCCATAACAGCCCTGTTAAGTCCTTCGCGGTAATAAACCTTTCCGTTTTTTGTAGTGTCACGTTGAAGGTTTGATATTGCTTTGATGTCGCCTGTATTTGTTTCCATGAAGATAGCCGTTCCCCATTCGGCATCCGTTTCAAAGCACATTTTTGTCAGTTCCGTTTCAACAATGTCTTGCAATTGAACGTTTATAGTTGTCTTAACATCGTATCCGTCAATTGATTTGACCTTTTCCCAAGTCCTTAACCTTGTTGTCATCTGTACGGTGCTTCCAATGCCCTTTTTTCCGAACAGGAGGCTGTCGAGAGCCTTTTCAAGCCCTGTAACTCCGTGGAAAACAGATTTGTAGTTGATAATCTCTTTTGAAGTGGCACCGATGCACTGTGATGCCATATTTCCGTAAGGGCGTTTCCTAACCACTTTGCTGTTGAAGTCCAGTGTTCCTCTTCCTCCTCTTTTCTTGAAGAATTTGCAGGCAAGAATCTTTTTCAGTTCAGGATAGAAGCAGTCTTTGACGAGAGGAAGTTTTCTCAGTCGGCCGTAATTGATAATCGTATCTTCTGCAGTTCTTTTGTTTTTGTCAATTTTTTCGACCCTATTGTTGTGAGCCTTGATTTTTTTGAACTGGTTGACGTGGTCTATTATTCTTTTTTTCAGCTTTTCTTTAGATTCTGCTGGGTTCAGTTTGCAGACTGTATCGCAAAGTTCGTTTAGTTTTGTTTCAGAAAGGAGAGAATCAGCGTTGAAAGGTCCTGCTTTCAGGTCAATTTGGGGAGAGTAAAGCACCACGTTTGCTGCGAGAATAGATCCGTCGTCGGCAAGTATGCTGCCTCTGTCAGGATATGTAACGACAGAGTCGCGAATGGAAGAGTTCGCCAGTTCGTTCCATTCTTTTGAGTCGATGAGGGTAGTTTTCCCCAACTTGAGTATTATCAGTAGAGAAAAAGCCTAAAGCCGCTAAAATCCATTTGTAGCGGCTTACCATCATTTGCTTTCGTTTATTTTGCTTTTTCTGTTCCTTCATAGTTGAATCATTTGTCTAAGTAGTACGGTGGCTGTTCCGTTGCTTTAAGGTTAAGATGTAGCGAGTCAACCATTTTCACCATTTCGCTTTCTCGAGTCATACTTCCGTATTTTGATGATACGTGTATCATATCCGTTCTGGCGTTGTTTAACTGGTTGTTTAGTTTTACAATATTGTCAAGTTTTACTTGTATGTCGAATTTGAAGCACATGTAGATTATTGGGAGTGCAACGAGGAAGACGATCCACACAGAGTGTCGCCTGTAGCCGTCGGCAGAAATTATTTCGCCTTGAGCAAAAGACCAAATGCCTCCTTTTTTCTCTTTTTTAGCCATGCTGGTTATTCGTTTGTCTTTGTTGCTATTCTTAGTTTTGCGCTTCTTGACCTTGGGTTTGCCTCAACTTCTTCGTTAGAGGGGGCAATTGGTTTTGAAAGCGGCTTTATGTTTGTCATAACGTTACCGAAAAAGTCTGTTTCAACTTTTCCGTCGATGTTTCCGCTTTTCATGAAGTTTTTAACCATTCTGTCCTCAATGCTGTGGTATGTTATTATCGCGAGTCTGCCACCAGGCTTGAGTACCTTTATTGCCTGTTCAAGAAATTCCGCAAGAGCGTCAACCTCGTGGTTTACTTCCATGCGGAATGCCTGGAAAATTTGTGACAGTTCTTTCTTTTCCTGTTTTGGGTTGGTCAGCGGTTTGACAACGTCAAGGAGGTCAGCGATTGTCTCAAGAGGCTGTTTTGCTCTTGCCTTTACAATCGCCATTGCTATTTTCTTTGCGTTCTTTAGGTCGCCGAATAGTTTGAGAATCCTTGTCAGGCTTTCTTCAGAGTAAGTGTTTATAACAGTTTCTGCGTCGATGTCGTTGTCACGGCTCATTCTCATATCGAGTTTAGCGCCGTCATGTCTGAAAGAGAATCCCCTCTCTCCGTCATCGAAGTGGTGGAATGAAACGCCGAGGTCAGCGAGAATCCCGTCAACTTGCTCTACTCCGTGAAATCTCAGAAAATTTTGAAGGTATCTGAAATTGCTGTGAACGAAGGTAAAACGGTTGTCGTTGATTTTGTTCTCGAATGCGTCCATGTCCTGGTCGAAGCCGAAAAGTTTGCCATTTTCACCTAAATGCTTCATGATTTCACGCGAGTGGCCGCCTCCACCAAAAGTTACGTCAACGTATATGCCGTTTGGGGTGATGTTTAAGCCTTCGATAGTTTCGTTAAGCAATGCTGGAATGTGATAAATTTGCTGCTCTGACATAAACTGTTTATCAATACTTTAAGTCTGTTTTGGATTGTTTTATTTCCGATGTAAAGTTAGTTGAACTTTTAAGAATTTGCAATATCAAACAGTGTTACAGTGGGTAAAAGTTACTAACAACCCCGACTAAATGCCCTATTTGAGGGGATGTTTCTATAATCGGCGGAAAGTCTTTAAGAAAGTTTAACTATTTGCAAATGTGAATAGTGTGTTTTTTCAGTTTCCGATGATTGTTGCAACGATTTTTCTTGGAGAAGGGTGGTTGCGAAATTCGCAGAGGTATATGCCTTGCCAGGTTCCGAGGTTCAGCCTTCCGTTTGTGATTGGGATGGATAGGGAAACACCGAAAAGAGAGGATTTTGCGTGTGCTGGCATATCGTCACTGCCTTCGAGGGTGTGGTCGTAAAACGGTTCATTTTCTTTAACGAGTTTGTTCATTATTTTCTCCATATCGGAGCGAACGTCAGGGTCAGCGTTTTCGTTGATAGTAAGAGCGCAAGAGGTGTTCTTTACAAAGATGTTAATCAGACCTGTTTGCGGTAGTTGCGGCAGGTTTTTCATTATCTCTGCGGTTATTAGGTGGCAGCCGCGACGCTTTGGTGATAGGGAGAATTCTGTTTGGGTAATCATTTGGCTTGATAGGTATTAAAGCGAAGAAGGCATGTCAAAAGAATGACACACCCTCTTCTTGATTTATGAGAAACTGTGATATTATACAGTAAGGATTTCTTTTTCCTTAGCGGCGAAAAGAGCGTCGATTTTCTTGATGTAAGTATCGTGAATTTTTTGCATCTTTTCTTCGGCATCTTTAGCAACGTCTTCCGGCATACCGTTTTTAGCGGCTTTTTTCAAGCCTTCGATAGCGTCACGGCGAGCATTTCTAACAGAGATTTTAGCGTCTTCTGCTTCAGCCTTGCATTGCTTAACGAGAGCCTTACGGCGGTCTTCAGTCAACGGTGGGATAGAAAGGCGGATAACTTCACCGTTATTTTCCGGAGTGATACCGAGTTCTGAGTTTATGATAGCCTTTTCAATTTCCTTGAACATGGATTTTTCCCAAGGAGTGATAGCGATAGTTCTTGCATCAGGCACAGAAACGTTAGCAACGTTGCTGATAGGGGCAGCCGAACCGTAGTAGTCAACGCGGATACCGTCAAGAATCTTAGCGTTTGCTTTTCCGGCACGGATTCGGGCGAGAGTTTCATCTAAGTATTCAACAGCCATTTCCATTTTTTCTTCGGCAGGCTCGATGTAGTTTTTAATGTCGTCCATAATTGTATGTTTTTATTGTTATTAATCTTGGTAAACGAGAGTTCCGATAGGCTCTCCGTTGATAACTTTCTTGAGGTTTCCGACGGTGTCCATGTCGAAGACGATGATAGGCAACTTGTTTTCCTTGCACATAACAGTTGCGGTAAGGTCCATAACCTTCAAACCGCGACGGTATATTTCGTCGTAAGTGATTTCAGAGAATTTTTCTGCTGTAGGGTCTTTCTCCGGGTCTGCAGTGTAGATTCCGTCAACGCGTGTACCCTTAAGCATAACGTCTGCTTCCACTTCAATGCCTCTGAGGGCTGAGCCGGTGTCGGTAGTGAAGAACGGGCTACCTGTGCCACAAGATAGGATAGCGACTTTTCCTGCTTTCATGGCGTCGATGGCTTTCCATTTGCTGTAGTGTTCGCCGATAGGGAACATATTTACGGCTGTGAAAACCTGGGCTGGCTGTCCTTCTGTTTCAAGGGCAGAGCAAAGAGCAAGAGAGTTTATGACAGTAGCCAGCATACCCATCTGGTCGCCTTTTACTCTGTCAACGCCTTTTGCGGCACCGGCGAGTCCGCGGAAGATATTTCCGCCACCGATAACGATAGCGATTTCAACACCAGCCTGTGCAATTTCCTTTATTTGCTCAGCATAGTCCTTCACTCTTTTTGGGTCAATTCCGTACCCCTGTTCGCCCATTAGGGATTCTCCGCTAAGTTTTAGAAGAATACGTTTATAGTTTGTTCTCATTTTTAAATCACAAAGTTTGATTCTAAAAGACAAATTTACTTACTTTGCTTCAGAAAACAAATTTTGAGGATTTTAAAATGAACAAAAACAATAATTTTTTTGCATTTAGGGCGTTAAAGGTGTTTTTCTTTGTGATGGGAGCTGCTGTTTTGCCACTTTCAGCAAATGCAAATGGCGGATATGAGAAACTCAAGATAAAGGCGGAGCGGTTTTATTCCTACGGGGAGTGGGAGAGTGCGAGTGCTGCGTATGAACTGATTCTTATGCAGAAGTTTGATGATGTTGATGCTTATAGCCGTGCAATTACAGTTAAAGGCATTCTTGGTCGAAGTGACGAGCAGATTGCTGTTGTTGAGCAGTCACAGAAAAACGGCATTTCTATGATGGATATTTTTAAGAGTGTTAGGATGTTATCTTATTCATTAGGTAAGCCAAAGATATATGAAAGTCTTTTGCTTATTATGAAGGAAAAACAACCGTGGATGCGTCGCAGCATTAATGTTATGCTTGCGGAGTATTATTCGCAGCGAAACAATGCTCCAAAGATGGTTGCATACGCGGATACATTGCTCTCAACGCGTGCTGACGATTTGTTTGCCTTGCGGATAAAATCACGCGGTCAGATGCTTCGTGATGATTATGTGAGTTCGGTAAGTACGAACGACAGTATTATAGCATTGGAGCCAACAGATATTGAGGCTTACCTGAATAACGGAGTGTACTTTTTTAATATGTGGAAGGCAGCGGGAATGGCGTCAGATAAGAGTAGAGCAATTCATTATCTGTCAAAGGCGTATAAGTTGCGTAACACGCCTTACCTCAAGGAGCGGTTAGTTGATTTGGGGGTTATTTCCGTAGAAGATTGACGAATGAGTACGGGAATTGGTTTTTATCGTCGGAAGGGAATGTTTCTCTTGATTCTTCCGCCCATTCGTTGGCGTTTATTTCCGGGAAGAATGTGTCAGCGTCGGGAAATTCGGCGTGTATCTTTGTGAGGAACAGTTTGTCGGCAAAAGGTAGAGCCTGGCGGTAAATCTGTTCGCCGCCAATTATGAATGCGTTGCCGCCAGCCATATTAAGAGCCTCCTCTAATGAGTGCGCAACTTCCACATTTTCTGCGGTAAATGCGGTGTTTCTTGTTATTACAATGTTTCTTCTGTTTGGCAATGCTCCTTTAGGAAGAGAGTCAAAGGTCTTTCTTCCCATGATAACCGTGTGACCCGAAGTCACAGCCTTGAAATGCTTCAGGTCGCTACTGATGTGGCAAAGGAGGTCACCAGCCTTGCCTATTGCGTTGTTTTCCGCAACTGCTACAATAATTGAAATCATACTGCTACAATACCTTTGATGTGTGGATGTGGGTCATATCCCTCGAGGGTGAAATCTTCAAATTTGAAGTCAAAGATTGATTTCACGTCGGGGTTTATCTTCATTGTTGGTAGTTTTCTCGGCTCTCTTGATAGTTGCAAGTCAACTTGTTCAAAGTGGTTTGTATAGATGTGAGCGTCGCCAAGAGTGTGTATAAATTCGCCTGGTTTAAGTCCTGTTACCTGAGCAACCATCATTAGAAGCAGAGAGTATGAAGCGATATTAAACGGCACGCCGAGGAATAGGTCGGCACTGCGTTGGTATAGTTGTAGGCTTAGTTTGCCGTTTGCCACGTAGAACTGGAAGAAAGCGTGGCACGGCGGCAGTTGCATATTCTTCAGGTCTGCAACATTCCAAGCGCTGACAATCATTCTCCTTGATTCAGGGTTATTCTTTATTGTCTCGATAACTTCCGAAATTTGGTCAATGAAACCGCCGTCGTATGTAGGCCAAGAGCGCCATTGGTAGCCGTATATGTGTCCGAGGTCACCGTCAGGCTTTGCCCATTCGTCCCAAATGCGAACGCCGTTATCGTTGAGGTATTTCTTATTGGTATCGCCAGCGAGGAACCAGAGAAGTTCGTAAATGATTGATTTTAAGTGAAGTTTCTTTGTTGTCAACAATGGGAAACCATCCTCTAAGTTAAACCTCATCTGGTATCCGAAAACGCTTTTTGTACCCGTTCCAGTCCTGTCACCTTTAAGTACGCCATTATTTTTGACGTGTTCCAATAAGTCAAGATATTGTTTCATTGTTCCTTGTGCAAATTTGTGCAAAGATAGTGCAAGGAGAGAGCAGAAAAAAGCAAAAACGAAGTTTTTAGATTTTTTATGCCGAACCGCCGCCTATCTTATCAAAAAGATAGTGCAAGGAGAGAGCAGAAAAAAGCAAAAACGAAGTTTTTAGATTTTTTATGCCGAACCGCCGCCTATCTTATCAAAAGATATAGCAAGGAGAGAGCAGAGTCATATAGCTTTTACCATATTTTTTTGCTGCGAACTGAAAATCGGTATTATTCTTTTGAGTAGTGTTTTGTTTGCATTATTTTTGCAGTATATATTATCTTTAATTCAGTATTATGGGACGAAATTTTATGAGGTATTCACTTTTGCTCTGTTGTGGCATAGTTGTTTCTTTGTCGGTTCTTTTTGGATGCTCTCGCTCAGAAGGTCCGGCTAAAGAGGCTGTGGATTATGAGGCTGTTGTTCATTTGGCGGATTCTTTGGTTGATATTTCACCGGATTCCTCGTTGATAATATGTCATAATTTTTTCAATGTTTATCCGTATTTTGAAGATTCTCTTTATATTGCTGCTAAGTTGACAGAGGGAAATGCGTACTTTTCAATTGGCGATTTGGAAGAGGCTATAAAGTCTTTTGCTTTAGCAAAGGATTTGCTGTCTGGGCGAAACGATACTCTGCAGTTGATTAATGCGTTAAGTGACTTAGGCGTTGCGATGCGAGTTTCCCAAAAATCGGATTCTGCTCTAGTGCTTTATAAAGATGCTTTGTCGCTTATGCGAGAAGGCGAGTATCCAGATGAGCGTACTCACCTTCTTGCTTCCATTGCGATACTTTATGCAAATACCGGGCGTCTTGATGAGGCTAAAGGGTATGCAGACAGGGCATTGGTTGCGTCAAAGGAGGCTACAGACGGCGACCTGATTATGTATGCAAACTCGTCGGCTGGTGCTATATATAATCTTCTTGGAGAAAAGGGAAAGGCTTTGGAACTTCTCAACCAGGCAATGGCAGATGCGCGGAGTAGGGGTCTTGTTCGCCATGAACTGAAGGCGATAGGGCATGCCATTGATTTGCATTTGCGGTCAGGTAATATGGATTCGGTTAATTATTATTTGAGAAGAGGCGAAGAGTTGTCATCCCAGTTCCCGACAACGTCGGTAGAAGGTTTGGGCTTTTTGGAAGAGAAGCATGTTGTGCTGACCGCTATGGGTCGCTTTCGCGAGAGCCTGAATGTGCAGAAGTATCTGCAGAGCCTTCAGTCTAAGTCGCCAACGTTTATGCCATATGATAAATTGTGGCTTCGGATGGCGCGTAATTATAAGGGGCTTGGAATTGCAGACAGTATGTCGGTATGCTATGAGCATGCTGTTTCGGTGGCAGACAGCCTTAGAGGTGCAGATGCCGACAGGCAGTTGAGCGAGTTTTATGCCCGTTTCAAGACCTCGGAAAAAGAGTTGGCTCTTGCGAAAGTTGAGAGTGATAAGGCTCGTTCTGATATGTGGCTGACGATTGCAATAGGGGTTGTGTTAGTCTTGGTAGCCGTCGTTGTTGTCGGTGTGCTGTATGTCCGCAACCGTCGCCGTAAGGCTGAGATGCAACTTCTTCAAAGCCATATCAATGGTGTTGAGCAGGAGCGTGGACGCTTGGCAAAGGATCTCCACGACGGTATTTGCAATGACCTTTACGGGATTGAAATGCTTCTCCAGACGGATATGGAGCGTAAGGAATTGTTGTCGGAAGTTGAATCAATTCGTTCTGAAGTACGTCGCATATCCCACGAGATGATGCCGCCGTCGCTTGAGGATGCCGGATTGGGAGAGGTTATTGGAGGAATGGTAGTAAAGTTGCGTTCTACTTACCCGTCAATAGAATTCAATTATATTTGCAGTCCGCAGGATGGTTGGGAAGTTGTTCCTACCTTATATTCATATAACCTGTACCGCATTTGTCAGGAATTGGTTGGCAATATTTTGCATCATTCCAAGCCTGGTAGGATAAATATTTGCTTGTCGTTAGATAAGGATGAGGTAATCCTTTCTGTTAGTCACGATGGGGAAGTTTGTGAAGGTTCTCCGTGTGGAAAAGGAATAGGTGTTGATTCTATTAAGGAGCGCCTTGCGGCAATAGGAGGCAAGGCGGATGGTCTGCCTTATTCGCTGGAGATGAAAATTAGTTGCTCTTTAAGGTGAAGCAGTCACGGAAAACCGTGATTACAATATGCGATAATTGCTTTATTTTTGCACTATGAAAGAGAAACTTACACAAAATATGTCCGCAAGAAAGTCTATTCTTGTTGTTGATGACCATGAGTTAGTGTTACGAGGCATTTATCATATACTAAAGCAGTCCTTTCCAGAAGCCGAAATATTGACGGCAGATACAGGAGAGAATGCGGTTAAAACGCTTGGAGGACAGAGTCTTGATTTGGTGTCTGTTGATTTGGAGTTGCCAGATATGTCTGGCTTTAATCTGATAGACTATATTCGGTTAAATCAGCCTAACGCAAAGATACTTGTCAATACGGTTCATGACGAGATATGGACGGTAAAGCGATTGGCAGAGCGACGGGTAGAGGGGGTTGTATTCAAGAGTGCCCAGGCTCAGGATTTTGTTGAAGCTGTTAGCAGACTTCTTGCAGGCGAAACATATTACAGTTCGGGAGCCCAGTTGCTAATGAAATCTATCAGCACTCAGAATGCGGAAGAAATGAGTCTATCCATGCGAGAAGTTGAGGTTCTGCGATTGATAGCGTACGGATATAATACTGAAGAGATAGGAGCCAGATTGGGCGTTAAGCCAAATACCGTAGAGACTCATCGCCGTCATTTGCTTGAGAAATTGCAAGTTCGTAATAGTGCCGAATTGGTTCGTCGTGCAATGTCGAGTGGAATCTTGTCGTCAATGGAATAAAGAGAATCAAATAAATTTCCTTAAAGGGTAATATTGCCATTTGGTTTAATATTTACCAAGGTGGATGTGGCGCATTGTGTCGAATAATATCCGTTTGTAGGGGCGAAAAGTATTTCGTCCGCTGTGCGGAAATGAAACGGCACAAATCGCGGACGCTTATTCAAAGCGTTCCCTATGGTGAATTTTATACAATATATTGAATGTCAACTGTTTGATTAAATACAGTCTCCGAAATTTAGTGCAAAAAAAATCTCCAAATTTCTTTGGAGATTTTGAGCGGAAGACGAGGCTCAAACTCGCGACCCTCAGCTTGGAAGGCTGATGCTCTATCAACTGAGCTACTTCCGCAGTAATTTAAGGAGGAAATTGTGGGCGAAGATGGATTCGAACCACCGAAGGCATAAGCCAGCAGATTTACAGTCTGCCCCATTTGGCCACTCTGGTATTCGCCCAAATGCTCTGCAAAGGTAGTGATTATTTTCTATTTTGCAATATTTTTCGGCAATTTTATTTCAAAAAAATTGATTTTTTTTTGAGGTACTTTCTTTATGATTGCTTAATATGTTTATTTTCAATTAAATACAGAAAAGCAACTAATGGCGTTATTTTTGCCAAAAGTTGCTTTTCTGTTAATATGATAGTTGCTTTTCTTTGTAAAAATTACTCGACAGTAATAATTGTTCCGTTAGAATGAGCCACTAATTGCGGTGCGTAGAGTGATTGAATGTTGGCAAGTCCGCTGTTGAAAGTACCTTTATTGTTTACAAATACATCGTATTTGATAGCGAACGTCCCCTTTGGCATTCCGTTGATGAAAATATTCGTTGCTGAGTCACGAGTTTCGCGAAGCATAAAGATGCCGTCACTCCAGTCGTAAGTCGGCACTTGGTCAACGGGTTCAAAGGCTGCCGGACGTGCATCGGTAATAGTTACGTAGTTCATGTCTCTTTTAACGGTAACCATGATTCTCACCTGTATCTTTTCTCCGATTTTGAAATCAGAAGCCGGAACATCAATAAGTTTGCCGTCATCACCATAGCGGTAGAATGTCTTTTCCATCTTGATGTCTGGAGAGTTCTTAGCGGCAATGTCCTTCATCGGTGCGTTATAGTTGAGGTATAAAGCACCCCAAGCAGGGTTGTAGCCGTATCTCTTGATATTCAAGTACTTTCCTTCAACGTCCTTGATATTGAAAGAGAACTTGCTGTATCCGAGGAATTTGTCTCCAGTCGGGTTCAGCACTTCATTGCCGATAGTGATTTCCGGAGCCTTTCTGTCGCTGTTGTTCCAGCGAGTTCCTGTTTCAAGGATAGCGTTAACCGCTTCACAAGCCGACCTGCTTTCTCCCCAGTTGCGGGTTTCCTTAGTTTGGAGAATCCAGCGGCGGATATTGTTTATATCCGAATCATTAGGGTTCACCTTGTGGAATGCGGTGGCGATTTTAGAGGCAGTCCAGAGTTTGTCAACGTATTCAAGATCCCAGTAGAAGCCTATAGAATCGTCTTTTCTCGCCTTTTGTCTGAGTGATTCGATGATTCTTTCTGCTTCGCTCTGATAGCCGTTGTCGGCAAGCAGGATAGCCGCTTCTGCCTGACTTGATAAAGATAGTTTTCTCCAGTCCTTTTTGGCGAAATCAACAACCTCTTTCTTTATCTCGCGAATCTTCTTTGGTAGTTCAAACTCCGTGAAGCGGTCGCGGATAAGGATATAGTTGAAATATCCCGAATATTGGTTTTTCTTAATGTCGTATTTCTCTATTTCCTTAATAACCTCGGCATCAATATAGTTGCAAGCCTTTTTGAGTATTTCAGATAATTCAGCGTCAGCCATAAGGTAGCCAAGGGTTTTAAGGTTTGCAAAATCTTCCAACACTTCCAAAGTGATAAACAGAGAAGGGTCTGTTTTGCTGAACCATCTGAAGCCGCCGTCTGCCGTCTGCAAGCCTTTCAGTCCGCTAATCGCCTTTTCCTTGCGCTTGTCGATAGTGTTCGGGTCGGTAAGGTCAATAACGCGCTGCATGCTTAGTGTTTCCCTTTCAGCATTTGTCAACCATGGAGAATTGTTTAGGTCGATAACCTTCAGTTCCTCGTTTTTGCTAAGGTTTGACTTTAGCGTTTCTGAGTTCTTCCAAGCGTTAAGTGCGTCGGCAATAGACTTGTTGGCACTAACGATGCTGCTCGATACACTTGTTACATAGAAATTCTTAGAGAAAGCCAATGCGTTCTGATTTTCAGAAATCATCGACGGCATAGCCATCACGCAGTACCAAACAGGGTTGTCGCAGTATTCTAAAGTAACAGTGCCGTTTTCAGCCTTTGGCAGTTTCTTTGAGATTGATTGCTCATTCTCCTTGATATAGAACGGTTCCGCTTCGATAACTTCCGTTGTTGACGGAAGGATAGTGATAACCTTCTGTTCGCCGTCGGCGTTGCTGCCTGCTTGAGCCTTAACGCGATAGCCAATACCAGTGTATGCCTTAGTTATTTCCTCCCCAACTTCTGTCTCAACAATGTCAGAAGCCTTTGGAGCAAGGGCAACAGTTGTAGGACACGCCTTTATAATCTTGTTTTTCGCCGGGTCGAATATTGTTATTTCCACATTGGCGTTGATGCTGTCAAGAGAATTGTTCATCACCGTTGCAAGCAGTTTCACGCGGTCGCCGTTGCGGATAAAACGAGGCAAGTTCGCTTGAACCATAATCGGTTTATTGGCGGTAACTGTTTCATTGATATATGCCGATTTTAGATTTTCGGTATATGCCAAAGCACAGAATTGCCAAGTCGTATTAACGTTAGGCACGTCGAATTCGAGAGTTATAACGCCGTCTTTGTTTGTGGCAAGTCGTGGCATAAAGAACGCTGTTTTGACATCAGGATCGCGTAGAGAGTCATCTTTCGGCCCGTTCATTCCTGATTTAGCCGCCTCTTCATCAGTTACCCCAAGTGCACTACATGTTTCGTATTTATCTTCAACAACCGCAGATTCGTGCAGAACCTCTTTGCACGCAGTAGAGTTCATCGCAGCACCACGAACCATAATTTTCCTGTAGTCAGTACCAATTGCGTAATAGCGTTTGTAATATCGATTGAAGTACGGTTCCTGAATATTGCGATAATCCAAGTACTTGTGACTGTAATTCAAGATGCAGTAGAGGTCATCTTCCATATAGAAACCATTGAAGAATATAGTAGGCTTGACAATGTTAAAATTAAGGTAGGCTAAATTAGAGTCAATCTGATTTAGAGCAGCGTCGTACATATATGCCATCATCGCACCTTGATATTTCACCTTTCCGGTGCTTTCAAGACGGAAACGCCAAACCTCCTTAGAGTTCGGGTTGATGAAGTCACGGAAAGTTTCCTTAACGATTTTCAGTTCGCCAGCGTGGTCGTTAGGCAATATTTTTAGTTTGTATCGAGCATCTTTGTGGTTGAAGATGGAAATTATTTCCATCTTTGCCGTTTCTTCCTTATCTAAGTTAAGGTTGAGCGTCAAAGTGTTAAGCCCAGGCTTTAGCGAATACCAACCATTGATGATAACGCGAGTATCAGTATATACGGCATAGTACGCAGAAGTGGCGTAACTGCTTCTCATCTTAATCACCGCCTTGCCAGTTTCGTCGCAAGTTATCTGGTCGTCAGTAACGAAGAGAGGGTTTTCGTAAGGTGGCATTTCTTCGCTGTTGCGGTAGATAACCACTTCTTCCGATTGTATTTCCTTTCGGTCTGAATCCTTTTCGGTCCAAACGTATAGAGTGTATTTGCCAGATTTAACGTCGCTAAGGTCAATATACGGGCTTGCAGACATGAACGAGCCCGACTTGACAATATCGTTGCCAGCCTTTATTTCGTAGTTGCATTTAGCGTCAATGACGTTACTTTTCAGGTCTTTTACCTCAGCAAAAATTTTACTTTTTGCAGTTGCCTCGATAATATCGTTATATCTCAAATTAAGGGTTTGCTTGTCGCCGATAGCGATAAATTCCGTACCTTCTTGCGTTTCCCCACTTTTGGCGGTTGCTGTAATTTTAAGAGAAATATAGCAGAAATCATTACCGTTGAAAACCTCATCAGGAATGCTTACTTCCCAGTTACCGTCGGCATCGGTGGTCAGTTCGCCGTTGATAGTCTCAAAATACGAACCACTCGAATAAGCAACAGAATTGATAGAGTACTTTAATTTAGCGTCAGCAACAGGGAATTTTGAGAAGGTAAGAACCTTGCCTTTAGCAAAAAGGTTTCCTCTTGTTGTAAGGTTTGAGTTTTCCTTGTTGAACTCAACAAAGAATGTAGGTGCCTTATATTCGCTTACAGTAACTCTGCGACTACCTGAAGTAGAACCCTTCTTTGATGTCACTTGAATATAGAAATTACCCGTAATCCCCTCTTTAGGAAGCGTGAAAGAAGAGTCTGCACGGCCGTATTTGTCAGTCGTGAGTTCTATTTTGTCAATGTCTTTCCAGTTCGGGTCTTTTAGCGTTACGGTAAATTCCTGATTTTTAGACAATCCAAGAGTGTCTTTGTCGTTCCAATATGCAATAAAAGAGAACTTGACTTTATCGCCAGGTCTGTAAACGCCGAGGTCGGTGCATACGTGGATATTGCGGTATGTTTGGTATGGGTTACGATAATAATCGTATTTGCCCTCAGAGCGTGATTTGTCGTTGCCTAATGCGAAGTGAAATTCTCCGGTATCTTTATCTGAAAGAACAATATAACCGAAGCGGTTTGATTTTCCAACCAGTTTGTTTTTGTGGTTGTAAAGACTTGCATTTTGAATAGGTTTGCCAGTTTTACTGTTTATTGCGTATGCGCGAGTTTCTCCGTCAACTTCTTGAAGCAAAAAGTCAATGTCTGTAACGATGACCTGTTCGGAAGCGGTAACAATTTCCTTTTTAACAAAGTTGTCGTTCGACTCAATGGCGAATTGGTAAGTTCCGTATTTAGGCAGAGCCGGGAAAGTCAGATTCGTGAGAGTGTCTTGTCCGAACTTATAGTTTATGGTATATGATTTTACCGCAATTGGCTTGTAGTTTTTTGCCAGTTTTAGGAAGTCTTTGTTGTAGTATGACTTGTTAACCTTATATGCTTTAAGCGTTATGCTCTTGATATTTCTGGCATTAACCGAAATTTTCAAGTCTTCACCCAAAGTGGAGGTGTTTTGAACATTAATATTTGCATAAGGCGCTTCGTAATCGTTGGTGAAATTCTTCAAGCCCCTTATTCTGCTGTATCTTGGGAAGCGTTCAATCTGCTTTACCGCAAGTTCGTATAAATCCTGCTTGTTTATGTCGCTCCTGCATTCAGTAGCTGCGATTAGCGGTTCGGTAGAGTATTCGTTGTCGGCAAATGCTTTATATAGGTCGATATATTTTTTATAAGCCCGCTTTTGGTCGCTGATGCATAGTTTTATTCTCTTTGTTTCTGTGTAAATAAGTGCAGGGATATTCTTTGCATTCACGTTAATCAGTGAAGCAAGGATATCGTTTTGCATAACGTTAGCGTCTTTGTCAGGCTTGATAGTTATGGGGTTGATAATGTAGTAGTCGTAACCTCTCCATAGCGGGAAAGGGAATTTGCCGTTTGCTATCGGTTCCAGCAACTCAACAAAATGGTGAGCGAGCAGGTCGTAAAGGGTATGGAATACCTTTTTATCGTATTCCTTAGGTTCTATTATCTTGGTGAATTTTTCCGCAGGTGTTGCGAGCTGCAATTCCTTTTCTGCAAGAGAAGCGGAAATGAGTTCCATAATTTTTTCGTTGAAGTCCTCAATCGCCCATTGGTTTATGTCGTCTGGCCTTTTTGCTGTTTGCTCTCGTTCGTATAGCATGAATCTCCTTTCGTTAAGCATGTCAGAGAACATATCCGCTTCGATGGCAAGCAGTAAGGATTTTGTTAGTTTGTCAGTAGAGGCATTTGCGATGCTGTCGGTAGATTTTGCAACTTCCGGCATATATTCGTACGAAATCAGTCTTTTTGCTGTTTGCAGTTTTGTCAAACCGTCGATAAGGTTTTGTGTGTCGTTTGTTTTGATTGCTTTTTCGATTTGGTTGGTGGATTCTTTGATGACTTTCTCAGGGTATGCAAAATCAACCTCAGATAAAACATTAAGGGAAGTCATAAATATTAATGCTAAAAATAAACTAAACTTTTTCATAGCGGTAAAATTTTAAAAGCACTTATGCTGTTGGGTCCCAACGGCATTAAGTGCTTTTATAGCGTAAAAAATGTTTTATTATTGTCTGCCTGCCTTACGGTGGTGGTTAAGCATTTGTTGAGTAAACTTGCTTTCCGCACGTTTGAGCAGGAATAGTTGTTTCTTGTTTAAAATTTTTTCAAATTTTTCAAAGTACTTCATTTCAATTTCGCCTTCTTTCTGCGATACTTTGGTGATAGCGAGCGCTGCTGCTTCATATTCGGTATCGTTAGCGGAAGTGTCGCCAGCAATCTTTTTCTCAATGTCCTTTGCTTCCTTGTTAGCATTGAATAGTTCTTTTTCCATTTCTTCGTAAAGCGGGAAGAAAGCGGATTGCTGCTCTTTTGTGAGTTCGAGTTCTTTTGTGAAGAATTCGTACTTGTAGTTTCTCACCTCCTTCATCCATTTTGTTCGCTGCTCGCTATTTCCTTGAGCGATAGTGGTTAAAGAAGAAGTTGCTATGATAATGAGAGTAAGTATTAAGTGTGCAGTTTTTTTCATATTAATTTATATTAAGACTGTCGATATTGAATACATCAGCATCAATACCTTCATCATATAGTTCATTAAGGATGTCAAATTCATTGAAGTCACCAACCATCATCAGGTCATCAACAAATTTATCGTCGCTCATAGCGTTCGCAATCTCTGGGTTGAAGCCGAGTTTCTTATTGTTAGCCTGCTTCATGTCGGAAAAAATCTGCATCATCATCCATACTCCGGCAAACATCGCCGCCATATAAACGAAAGGCCTTAGACGCAACCATGTGGTTGTCTTTGGCTCTGCTTTGATTTCTTTTTCCGGCAATTTTGACATCATTTCCTTTTTAAAATTGTCAAAATATCCCTGCGGAACCTTGAAACCAGGTTCTTTCCCTATCTTATTCAATATGTTTGTTTCCTCTTTCATAGCACTTTTTAGACTATTGATGCGTTTAAAGGTTTAATTGCCTTCAAAATATTTTTCGATTTTCTTTACAGCGTGGTGGAATGATGCCTTTAGTGCGCCAACTGTTGTCCCGAGAATATCTGATATGTCTTCATACTTCATATCGTCAAAGTATTTCATATTGAAGATAATTCTTTGTTTTTCCGGCAGTTGCATAATTGCTTTTTGCAGTTCCTTTTTTAGTTCATCGCCGTCGAACCATTCATCACTTTCAAGGTTGTTGATTAGAAAAGAGTCATCGTCAATGGAAACATTAAGTCGCTGCCTTTCCTTGTTAAGGAAAGTGATGGATTCATTAATGGCAATTTTGTATAGCCAAGTTGATAATTTTGCTTCACCGCGGAAGTTATCAACATTAGACCACGCTTTGAGGAAAGTATTTTGCAGGATATCGTTGGCGTCATCATGAGAAATAACCATTTTTCTAATTTGCCAATATAGTGGTTCGCTATATATGGCAATAACTTCACCGAATGCTTTTCTGCATTGGTGAGGGTCCCTTAGGCGTTCCACTAATTCATTGTTGTCCTGCATAGTTTAAATATTGGTTCGTAAAGATAAATTAAAAATGGGCAATTTGCAAATAAAACAAAGGTGATGCGGTGTTTTGCATCCCTTTTAGCAAAAATTAAGTTGAATGTTAATTAAAAGACAGGATGCATTGTGCAATATTTGTAGACTGCCTCGTTACTTTAGAAAATCGGCCTTGCAATTTATCAATTATAACGCACCAAAAAGTGGTTGTGTCAAAATATTTTTTGACACAACCACTTTTAAATCTGCAAATAATCAATCAATTATTTTGCTTCAACTTCTTCGTTTTGTGCTTTAACACCGTCAACGACGTTTACGATGTAGTCGCCGAGTTTTTCGCTTTCGCAGATAATATCCATATAGAATATACCTTCTTCGTAAGGATATATCTTTTGGTTAACGTTTTCAACGTTTTCAGAGCGAAGAGAGTTTCTGTAGTTGTTAATTTCGCGTTCTTTGTTGTATGATTCCATAATGTCCTTTTCGTTAGCAGTCTCAATTTCTCTAAGAATTAGCAGCATATTGTCGAGTGCTTCAGACACGTACTTGAACATTGTTTCAATGTTTTCAACTACCATTTCGTTGAAAACGATTTTGGCTTCGTGTTGTCGAACCATTGTTCTACCGAGGTTGTTGCAACTGTCAGCAATGCTTTCAATCTCGCTGACAATATTCATCATAGCGGAAATCTTTAACTTACCGTCATAACTTAATCGTCCGTCGATAACTTTGTTAAGGTAGTTTGCAATTTCAATTTCCATACGGTCAGATATTTCTTCGTATTTGCCGATTCGAGAGTATATTTTGTTAAACTCTTCCGATTCCGGTTTAGTGTGAAGAAGCGATTTCACCATACCGAACATTCTGTTAACTCTTTCAGCATAAACAACGATTTCTCTTTGAGCCTGAGTAATGTTCAATTCAGAAGCGCTAAGCATACGGCTTGAAATGTACTTGAGTTGGAATTCGTCGTCTTCCTTGTGGTGCTTTTTTGATTTGAATATGAAGTCACCGACTTTCACAAATTGCTTAGTAAACCAAATCAGGATGCAAACGTTTATAACATTGAATATAGTGTGGAAAATAGAAAGAGCGTAAGAAAGAGTTGTATCGTGTCCTGTTCCTGCGGTGACGACTTCAGGGTTTCCGAAACCGAAGAATTGAGAAATAGCAGCAACGAGGTCAATTAGCGGATAAATTAAGATAAGAGCCCAAAGTACGCCGAAGCAGTTGAATAGCAAGTGTCCGAAAGCGGCTTTTTTAGCGGCATCGTTAGCGCCAAGAGAAGCGATAATAGGAGTGATAGTAGTACCAATATTACTGCCAAGTACCATTGCACAAGCAATATCAAAACCAATCCAACCTTTAAGGCACATAATCATGATGATTGCGAATGCTGCGGAAGAAGATTGGATAATCATTGTAATGACAAGCCCGACAAGAGCAAAAAGAAGGACAGAACCGTAGCCCATTCCGGTATAGTCTTTCAGGAATTCGAGTGCTTCTCCGTCAAGTTCAGGAACGCTTGAGTTTATGTAGTCCAAACCTATGAAAAGCAGAGCAAAACCAATAAGAAGTTCAGCAATAGACTTGTGGTTGCTTTTGCTTGAGAAAAGGAATGCAGTTGCGAAGCCAATCAGAGGCAGCATAAAGGCATTAATGTCAACTTTTCCGAAGAAGGAAATGATCCAGGCTGTGAAAGTTGTACCAACGTTAGCACCCATAATAACAGCCATAGAGTCGGCGAGCGACATTAGTCCGGCATTAACGAAGCTGACTACCATTACGGTTGAGGCAGAAGAACTTTGGATGAGTGCTGTGATAATGAAACCAGTGAAAAGACCTGTAAAACGGTTTTTCGTCATTGCCGACATAATAGACCTCATACGGTCACCGGCAACTTTTTGCAGGCCTTCGCTCATCACTTTCATACCGTAGAGGAAGAGGCCTACTGCTCCGATAAGAGTCAAGAAATCTAAAAAAGAATACTGCATTTTTTCAGTGAGTTAATTGTTTGCAATCAATCATAATCGAAGATAATCAGTCTTCGCCATAGTGTTGGATTTAAACGCGGCGACCACTTACTCATATTCGACACAATTTTATGCAAAGATAAATTTTTATAAATATTCTGCAAAATTTTAGTAACAATTTCGAGACAAAATGGTAAAAAATAAGGTATTAGAAAACTGTCTTTCTGTTGTTGATAAGATAAATAAAGTTAAATTAAAAAGTTTTTGTTAGAAATAATGGAAATGGTTTGATATTTTTGAAAGGATAAAAACGACAATCTTATGAAGCGGTTTATTTATTTGGTTTTTACAGTTTTAGCAATGGTGTTTCTTTCGTCGTGCGACAATGCTGGCGTTGCCGATTCTCCACCACCCATGTATTTTAAATTTGAGGTTTATAATTCGTTAGGTGAGGACTTGGTTAGCAGCGGTAAAATCCGTGAGTTGTATCCCGACCTGAGAATTATCTATAACGGAGAGGCTATCCCGTTGGAATATTTGGGCAGTAAGGACATAGATGAAACTAAGGGCGGGCTTAGGTTCGTTGAGTCGAGATTTGATGAAAACACGATATTCCTTATTTTTGGAATTTTCTTTGAGGAAGAAAATCAGTCATTCGTTGTTGACTGGGGTGACGGCACGACAAATAAGGTTAATTTTACGTGTGACTGGGATGACGTTGGTTGCACGAGATTGTTTGTTGACGGCAAGCCGGTACCTGTTCGATACAGTTCCGAGATAGAGTACAGGTTTGTTAAAGGTTAAGTTAGAAATAACAAGCGGCTCTCAGAGCCGCTTGTTAAATTGTTAGTATTGTTCTGATTCGTTAGGGAAGTCAGAAGTTTTTACGTCGTCGATATATTTAGCAACGGCGTCATTAATGATAGTGTCAAGGTCGGCGTATCTTCTAAGGAATCTTGGGGAGAACCCCTTATTAATGCCGAGCATGTCGTGCATAACGAGCACTTGACCGTCGCAACCGCCGCCAGCACCAATGCCGATAACTGGGATGTCGAGCATTTGGGCTACTTTAGTAGCCAGGTTTGCAGGGATTTTTTCAAGGACGAGAGCAAAGCATCCAATTTCTTGCAAAAGTTTAGCATCTTCAATCAATTTGTTTGCTTCTGCTTCTTCTTTTGCACGGACTGTATAAGAGCCGAATTTGTTGATGGATTGAGGAGTAAGTCCGAGGTGCCCCATGACGGGGATACCTGCAGTAAGTATTCTTTCGATGGATTCCCTTACTTCAGAACCACCTTCAAGTTTCACGCAGTCAGCGTGAGTTTCTTTCATTATTCTGATAGCAGAAGCGAGGGCCTCTTTAGAGTTTCCCTGATATGTACCGAAAGGCATGTCCACGACAACGAGTGCGCGGTTAGTCCCTCTGACAACAGATTTGCCGTGATATATCATTTGGTCGAGAGTCATCGGCAAAGTAGTTACGTTACCAGCCATAACGTTAGAAGCAGAGTCACCGACAAGAATAATGTCCATACCTGCTCCGTCGATAAGTTTGGCCATAGAATAATCGTATGCAGTCAGCATAGCGATTTTTTCGCCCCGCTGTTTCATTTCGCTGAGGCGGCGAGTAGTTACTTTTCTTTTGTCTTCAGTGTAAGTTGACATAATATTAATAGTTATGAGTTTTTCTTAACGGGAGGATAGTTTAGAGAGTAATGCAAGCCTCTTGATTCGTGTCTTTCTTTGGCTTGACGCATAATTAGGTATCCAACGTTAATTAGGTTTCTCAATTCGCAAATTTCTTTAGAAGCCTTGCTCTGCTTGAACAATTTCTCAGTTTCTTCGTAAAGGATGTCGAGTCTGTTCCAAGCCCTGTCAAGACGCAGGTTAGATCTGACAATACCAACATAGGTACTCATAATCTGGTTAACTTCCTTAGCGCTTTGGGTTATAAGCACCATTTCTTCATTGTGCTGAGTTCCTTCATCATTCCATTCCGGGACATCGTCACGGAAAGAGTAGTGTTGAAGTAGGTTCATACTGTGTTTGGCGGCGGCGTCAGCATAAACGACCGCTTCGATAAGCGAGTTTGAAGCGAGACGGTTACCACCATGAAGACCAGTACAAGAGCATTCACCGACAGCATATAGTCTGTTAATTGAGGATTGACCGTTAAGGTCCACCTTAATACCACCACAAAGGTAGTGAGCGGCTGGAGCGACGGGGATATATTCCTTTGTAATGTCGATACCGAGGCTCAAGCATTTTGCGTATATATTAGGGAAGTGCCTTTTTGTTTCTTCCGGGTCTTTGTGAGTTACGTCAAGGAAAACGTGGTCTTCACCTCTCATTTTCATTTCGTTGTCGATTGCTCTTGCAACGATGTCGCGAGGAGCGAGAGAAAGTCGCTTGTCGTATTTCTGCATAAACTCCTGCCCGTCAAGAGTTCTCAGGACGGCACCGTAACCTCTCATTGCTTCTGTAATTAGGAAAGAAGGCCTGTCACCCGGGTGGTAAAGAGCGGTAGGGTGGAATTGTATAAATTCCATATCTTTAACTTCGCCTTTCGCCCTGTAAACCATTGCGATTCCGTCACCGGTAGCGACAGGAGGGTTTGTTGTAGTTGTATATACTTGACCGATTCCGCCGGTAGCCATAACCGTTATTTTGGACAGGAATGTGTCAACTTTTCCTGTTTTCGGGTTAAGTATGTATGCTCCGTAGCAAGTAATGTCAGGCGTTCTTCGAGTAACGATTTTCCCGAGGTGGTGCTGTGTTATAATTTCAACGGCGAACCTGTCTTCCATAACGTCAATGTTAGGATGGTTCTTTACTGCTTTAATAAGGCTTTGTTGAATTTCCGCACCAGTATTGTCAGCGTGGTGCAATATTCTAAATTCAGAGTGACCGCCTTCTCTGTGAAGGTCAAATTCACCATTTTCCTTTTTATCAAAGTTAACTCCCCAATCAATAAGTTCCTTAATTTGACCAGGAGCTTCTTTAACAACTTTTTCTACTGCACTTTTGTCGCTAAGCCAGTCTCCGGCTATCATAGTGTCTTCGATATGCTTTTCGAAGTTATCGACAGCGAGGTTTGTTACTGAGGCAACTCCCCCTTGAGCGTAAAATGTGTTTGCCTCTTCAAGATTAGTCTTGCAAATCAAGGCTACTCGACCTGTTTCTGCCACTTTTAGGGCAAAACTCATACCGGCAATTCCGGAACCGATGACGAGATAATCGTACTTAAATACCATGACTCGAATTTTTTATATTGCAAAAGTAGTCATATTTTTATACCTTGTGGCTATAATTGCGGAAATATTTCAATTATTTCGGTTTTCGGTGGGCTTTTTTCGGAAAATTTTGAATGCCGTAGCTGCAACGATAATGCTCATTATAGGGCTTAGGTAATTGAAGAAGCAGTATGGGAGGTATGTAAGAGTGGACACATTGAGAACAGTTGATTGAGTTAAACCGCAGGAGTTCCAAGGGACAAGCACGGATGTTACTGTTACAGAATCTTCAGTAGTTCTGCTCAGTAGTCGGCTTTCGTAACCCTTTTCCTTGTAAATGTCTTTGAACATATTACCGGTAAGGATAATGCTGATGTACTGGTCAGCCGTTGTGATATTAAGGAATAGACCGGAAAGAGCCGTTGAGGAAACCATTGAGAATGTTGATTTCATCATATTTGCAAACATATTTGTAATGCTTTTAAGCATGCCGCTTGCAGTCATTGCCCCTCCGAAGCACATGGCACAAAGAATAAGCCATATAGTATTCATCATGCCTTGCATTCCCCTTGTAGCGACCAAATCGTTAACCAGTTGGTTTCCTGTCTCTATTTGTGTGTTAGTCGTTATCATTGCCATAATACCTTCGAAAACTGGTCTTGAGCCATTGCCCAATTCTTCGAGTATATCCTGCTGTGCCCATAAAGCTGCGGTTGTGGCAAGAATTGTTGAAACAAAAAGAGTAATAAGAGATGGTATTCTTTTTGCAATCATAAAACCAGTAAGGATGGGTACAGCCAGTAGCCAAGGCGTTATGTTGAATTTTTCGTTCAGTGTATTTGAAATTTCCTGAATGTTGACTTCACTTGCGGAATTGGAAGTTAGACCGATGATGAAGAATATAATCAGGGTAATGACAATAGATGGAATAGTTGTAATCATCATATATCTGATATGGTCAAATAGCGGAGTTCTTGTTACAGAAGCAGCGAGAACTGTGGTGTCGGAAAGAGGGGATATTTTGTCACCGAAGTATGCACCAGAAATAATAGCACCTGCAATCCAGCCTTCAGAATATCCTTGAGCCTGCCCAATTCCCATAAGAGCGATTCCGATAGTGGCAATAGTTGTCCACGAACTTCCTGTCATAACAGAAACGAGAATGCAAATAATGCAAGCTGAGGCGAGGAAGAATTTCGGGTTTATAACAGCCATTCCGTAGTCAATAAGAGTAGGCACGACTCCGCTAATCATCCAAGCACCGCTTAATGCTCCAATAATAAGAAGAATGAGCATAGCAGAAGCAACCCCCTTGACATTGTCAACAATCTGGTTTTCGAAATTCGCCCAAGGGATTTTATATACAGCCATTCCAATAAGAATGCAAATTGCTGTAGTAAGTAAAAGAGCCACCTGGCTTGGCCCGTTAAGCGAGTTGCTGCCAAAAGTGGAAATAGTTACATACAGGATGCCAATCATTATAGCAATTGGCAAGAAAGAAACAATAGGATTTGGAGTTTTATACATTCTTTTTATCTTCCTTTTTGTTTAGTTCTGGGTACGAAACCCTTGTGTGATACATTGTTCTAAGTCTTGAAATGAAAACTTTCTTTATTTTTTCAACGTCTTTGAAACTTAAAGGAGAATCTTTCATCAGACCTTGAGCGATTTGTCCGTCAATAATTTTGTTAACGAGGTTTTTGATAGCCTCGTCGGAGTACTCTTTTAGACTTCGAGATGCAGCTTCTGTAGCGTCAGCCATCATAAGCAGCGAAGTTTCCTTGCTTTGTGGGTTTGGTCCCGGGTATGTATATGGTTCTGGATCAACCGGTTCTCCACCGTTGTTGTTGCAAGCCGTTGTGTAGAAGAATTTTGCAACGTTTTTTCCGTGGTGTTCCGTAATGAAGTCTTTAATAACGGTTGGAAGTTTTGCTTTTTCAGCAATTTTCATACCGTCAGTAACGTGTCTGATTACAATCTTTGCACTTTGTTCAGGAGTGATCAGTTCATGTGGGTTTATGTCGTGCTGGTTTTCAGTGAAGAATGCAGGGTTTTCCATTTTTCCGATGTCGTGGTAAAGAGCACCTGCCCTTGCAAGTTGGGAATTAGCGCGTATTTCGTGAGCGGCTTCGGAAACGAGGTTTGAAAGTTGCAGTGAATGTTGGAATGTTCCAGGGCATTTTTCAGATAGTTCTCGGAGCAAAGGGTTGTTAACGTCAGCCAGTTCTACGAGGGTTACTTTGGAAGTGAAACCAAATAATCTTTCGAGAACAAAAATGAGGACGTATGTAAACGACAGGAAAATAGCATTAATGCCAAAGAAAAGGAATGCCTTTGGCATGATTGCGTTAATGTTTCCGCTTGAGAAAATAGTGTATGCTAAGTATATAAATGAATATCCGAGGAAAACGAGAGCTGCTGTTCTGATGAGTTGAGACCTTTTGGTTAGTTCTTGAAGGGAGTTGATTGCAATAGCCGATACAGGCAAGTGTAAAATTATAAACATCAGCGGTTCAGTAGTTGCAAGACTGCAAATGATAACTTGAACCATTGAGGTAAAGAAAGCCGTCCTTGAGTCGAAGAACGTGATAATCAGTATTGGGACTATCGCCACAGGTACGAAGAAAATTGCATTGTGGAACATGTGGAATAGTGTGAATGCAGAGATGGAGAAAACGGTCACGAGAGCGACTGCAAAAGTTAGTTTTCTGCCGTTTTGGTAGATTTCGGTTCTGTAAAGTCTGAAGAAAGCATAAAGGAGAGCCAGCATTAGGATAACGATTATTATATATCCCATAAACGAATAGTGCTCATCAGCGGTTACTCCTCTGTCTTTAATCATTTTTTCGTATGTTTTCAACAGAGTTGCAGTTTGTGGTGTAACTATTTCTCCCAAGTCCACAATCCTTTCGCCTTGCTGTATCATCCCTTTTGCAACGACAGCTGATTGGTATGCCTCGTTAAGCAGTCTTTCTGTCATTACAGTATCCAAAACGATGTTTGGCATAATTATTTGAGCAAGATTTAGGCGTCTGACATCAAAATTTGAACCTGTTGCAGAATCAACAAATTCGTATGCTTCTTTAACGGTTTTCATTTTTTTGGTTGAAACGGAAGTTGCAATGTTTCCATTAATTATCCTAATCTTGTCAGGGATTTTAGATGAGTTTTTTGTTATGTCAGAATCGATAATCCCGTCTTTATATATTTTTTGAAGAATGTTGACTACCATTTCGTTGTCGATTTTCGCAATGACTTCGTTTTCCGTGTTTTGGTTAACTTTACAAACAGGGATAAAAGCCTTGTTAATGCTATCTGTCTTATGCTCAACAGTTGCGGAGTCTGGCATAATAGGCATGTCGAAAGGAGCAGTTAGGAGTGAATATGTCCACGGTTTTCCTATTGTGTATTTGTAATCCTTGTCATAGTTTTCCGGATAGAAATACCCAATAATAATTGCAGCAATAATGAAAATTGCAATTCGGAACAATGCTTTTTTATCGAAATTATTCTTCAGATTCATTTTTATATTTTATGTAGTCATTCTAATTTATTCGAGAGGCATAGGTGATGTTTTTAATTTTTTTAATCTGTCTGCAAAGTCTGTCAACTATACGGGCATCAGAAACTCTCAGGTCGAGCATACATTCGAAAACTCCGTCTTTCGCCTCTATGTCAAGTTTTCGGATATTAATTGACATGTTGATTGAAATTTCGTGAATTAGTTCTTGAAGAATGCCCATTCTGTCTATTCCTTTGACGTTTACGGTTGCGAGAAAAGCAGATTGCAAAGGAGATTCTTCCCATTTGGTTGCAACAAGTCTGTTACCGAAACTGCTTTTTAATTTCATGGCAACATCGCAATCCATTTTATGCACGATAACTTCTTCATTGTCGTTAACATACCCAACGACATCATCACCAGGAATAGGATTGCAGCATGTAGCTGTCTTGTAGTTTTGTACACCGTTTTCACTGTAAAGGACGTAAATCTCTTTTTTGTTTATTTTTTGATTGCTTGTTGTTGCCTCGATGGTATTCTCGTTGCTGTCCTTTTTCTGGTTAGAGAACGGCCATATTTTGTTTAGAATATTTAGAGGCTGCTTTTTGCATAGAGATTTGATAACGCTTTCAGTCAGAGCGACCTTGTCAGAACCGATTGCAAAGTAAAGGTCTTCTCTTGTGTGGAATTGATATGAACCCATTAGTTTTGTGACAAACTTGTTGGAGTCTTCAATCTGATAGTCTTGAATTGCTTTGAGGACAATAGTCTCTCCTTTTTCGGTGATTTTTTTGCGTTCTCGCCTGAGAGCTGCTTCCAATTTGCTTTTCGCCTTTGCAGTAACTACGAAATTCAGCCATTCCGGGGCAGGTTTTTGCTTTTCGGAGGTTAGAATTTCTACTTGGTCTCCACTTTGGAGTTTTTGTGAAATAGCCACGAGTTTGTGGTTTACTTTTCCAGCGATGCAGTGGGATCCGAGTTCGGTATGCAGTTCGTATGCAACGTCGAGCACTGTTGCGTTTTTAGGTAGGGTAATCAAGTCCCCTTTGGGCGTGAAGATGAAAATTTCTGTAGCGAAAAGGTTGAGTTTGATAGTATCGAGGAAGTCCATTGCATTTGGCTTAGGCTCTTTTAGTATGTCTGTAATTGTCTTGAGCCAAAGTTCGAGTTCTGATTCTTCGTCGCTTTCCCCGATTTTGTATTTCCAGTGGGCAGCAAAGCCTCTTTCGGCTATTTCGTCCATTTTACGGCTTCTAATCTGTACTTCTACCCAGTTTCCGTTTGGTCCCATAACAGTTAAGTGCAAAGCTCTGTAACCGTTTGCCTTAGGGGTGCTTATCCAGTCTCTTGTTCTTGTTGGGTGCAGTCTGTATATATCTGTTATTATAGAGTATATATTCCAGCAAATTTGTTTTTCATTGTCGTTTTCATTGCAGTCAAATACTATTCTGACAGCATATAAGTCATATACTTCTTCAAAAGGAATGTGCTTTGAGTTCATTTTGTTCCATATTGAATAAGCTGATTTGACTCTGGCGAACATGTCAAATTTAAGCCCCATTTTGTTCAACCCAGCCATTACTGGAGCCGAGAAGTCGTTAAAGGCACATGCACGGCTTTTTTCAGAATCGGCGATAGCCTTTTTTATGTTTGCGTATTGCTCGGGATGTTCGTACTTGAAACTAAGATCTTCAAGTTCTGTTTTAATAGCGAAAAGGCCTAATCTGTGGGCGAGAGGAGCGTAGATATAAAGCGTTTCACCAGCAATTTTATATTGTTTGCTTGGCAGCATTGATGAAAGGGTTCGCATATTATGCAGCCTGTCGGCCATTTTTATAAGTATAACGCGAATGTCATCAGCCATTGTCAGCAGGAGTTTTCGAAAGTTTTCTGCTTGAGCGGAAGCCTTATCACCGAAGATACCTCCAGAAATTTTTGTGAGACCGTCAACAAGAGATGCGATTTTTTTACCGAAGTTCATTTCGATGTCTTCGACAGTGTACTCCGTGTCCTCAACGACGTCGTGAAGGAATGCTGCGCAGATAGAAGTTGAGCCAAGTCCAATTTCTTGACTAACAATTTTAGCCACAGCGATAGGGTGCAGGATATACGGTTCTCCAGAGCGCCGCCTGATTCCTTGGTGTGCGTTTTTTGCAAACTCGTATGCACGTTTTATTATTTCCACTTTTTTTCGGTGGTTGCTTTTAAGGTATCCGTTAAGGACGTCCATAAAAGCGTCGTCAATAAGTTTGTCTTCCTGCTCTTTCGTGAGGTTTAGTGAATTATAATCGCGATTAACGTCTTCCATAATTGTCTAAAAGTAAAGATTGTGCCATTTACAAAATTAGCGATTATTATATGATATAATCAACTTTTTCAGCGAAAAAATTCTGTCGTTTATAAATCTTGCTGTTAAAAGTATCAAAGATACGAGGGGACAGGTCAAAAATTCATGACTCAGTCCCCTCGTATCTTGATGGTATATGAAATATATGCTATATCATTACTTTGAATTGCTTGTTGGCTAATGTAACAATATAGAAGCCGGCAGGCATGCTTATGCTGCTTTCGTTACCAGAGTAAACGAGTTTCCCGTTAACGTCAAAAATGCGTATTGGATTATTGCCGATTGTGCCTGTTACTGTAATTTTGCCTTCCGATGCGATAACGTTTATTGGAGTTGTGATATTTTGCTCTACGGAAGAAAAGTCAGATTCTGATAAATTGTTGAATAGGGCCCAGTATTGGTCAGCGGAATATGCTTCTTTTGAGCCAGTTGGCACAAGGACGGAAGTTGAAGAGTAGTGGTTGTTGCTGAATGTTGATTGAGATATAGTAGGAGGGACTGTGTTTTTTACTTCGATGGTTTGTAATGCGTTGCAACCGAGGAATGCCTGAGTTTTTATCTCCTTAATGCCGTTGCCAATTGATATTCTTGTTAGTCCAGAGCAGTCTCTGAATGCTCGTGTTCCAATTTCTGTAACAGAAGCTGGAATGCTAATGCTGTTTAACCCAATGCATCCGTAGAAGGCGTAGTCACCAATGGATTTAACGTCTTCAGGTATTTGCAAGTCTGCTACTTCGTTGCCGTTAACAAATAGGTGCCCTGCGTGGTATAGCGGATTTCCTTCGCCTGAAAAGTTTATTGAGCACCAACCAGACAGATTTGCAATATCTACTCGATTAAGAGCGGAGCAGTGGTAGAATGCGTCGTTTCCAATGTTATTTATGTTTTCACCAAAAGACACAGTTTCAATTCCAGAGCAGTTTTTGAAGGCGTTATTCCCGATTTTTGTTACTGAATTGCCAATGCTGAGAGTTTCAGCATTATAGCAACTTAGGAAAGCGCCAATGCCTATTGTCTGGAGGTTTTCACCAGTTGAAATGCTTCTAATGCTTGTGCAATAAGAGAAAGCGTATTGCTTGATTTCTGTTACTGTTGAGGGAATAACAAGGTCTGTGACTTCTTTTCCGTTTAAGAATAAAGAGGCGTATGTTGAAAGTGGGTTGCTTTCACCATATTGAAAATCTATGTTGCACCAAGCGGCCAAGTCGCATATTTCTATTTTTTTAAGTTTTATACAACCGTAGAAAACGGAATTTCCAAATTTTTTTACTGAAGCGGGGAAAGATAAGGATTCCAGTTTGGCGCATTTTCGGAAAGCATAACCTTCCACCTCAGTCAGTGCATTTGGCAATTTCACAGAAGCAAGTTCCTTACACTCTGTGAAAAGACCTTCTGGAATGATTTTAACATTATCTCCAAAAGTGGCGGTTTTCAGAGTTGTTGAGTAAGTCAACGGTCCGTAGGAGTATTTCAATTCTCTGCCGATATGTATTTCTTCTATCGGGCAGTTGGTGAAAATACCGCTTTTGTAGCCATTTGAAGAGAACCCGCATCCCAAGTTCAAAACGCCATCACCTTCAGCAAAAGTAACTTTTTTAGCATTTTTGCATAAGTCGAAAGTTCCGTCAGCAATTGATGCAACTGTATAGTTTGCTTGATTTGCCGATATTGTTGCCGGGATTGTGATTTCTATAATTGTCGGGTCCTCAATGCTGATAACTTGAGCAGTTCCGTCGTCTTGCAAGGAGTATTTTATTCCGTCAATTACTGTGTCGGATGCTGAAAGTGCAGAAAAAGGAAAAGCGAAAAAGACTGTTGCTAATAGAAACAATCTAAGGAAATTAGTTAGATATTTCATATAAAATTCAATTATAAAAACGGCTGTAAAGATAGTGAAAAAAAATTTTTTTTGGAATGCGTCGGCAGACTTTTTTGTAAAAAATCAGTATTTTCCTGAGCGGATTCGGTATAGTGTTTCCTTGGTGATGTTTAGGAATGAAGCCAATTGGGTAAGTGACACAGATTCAAGGATTCTCGGATGCTTTTTCATGACCCATTTGTATCTGTCCTTCGCTTCCATACGCAGCATAATCATCATGCTTTCCATATATTTTATTTGGTTTACCAATGCTGTTTCCACGAAGTGGTGGAATTTTTCGTTGGCGAGAGATGGCAGTTTTTGGCGGTTGTTTGTTGATGTGAAGCATACTTCAGTGTCTTCAAGAAACTGAACAAACACGTTAAGCCCTCTCTGGCTTTCCGTATATGGAATCATAATGAATTCGTCGTCAAAGGAGAATGAGTAGTTGTATTCTTTACCGTTTTCGATATAGTATGTTCTTGCCACTCCTTTGACGATGAAGAAGTGGTTTTTGAAAATCTCGGTTGTGTCAGTGATTATGTATCCTTTTTCGTAAAGTCTGAATCTGAGTGCATCGAAGATAATCTTCTCTTCCTCAGACGAGATAGAGAAGAGTTTGCGAATATCGTTAATGAACTTGACGGATTTTGCTTCGTTGTCCTTATAGAGATTCGAGGATGTTGGATACTTTTTGTTTGACATTGCTCATTAGCCATGAAGGGGTTGAGGTTGCACCGCAAATGCCGATAGTAGTAACACCGTTCAGCCATTCCGGGTTAATGTCCTCTTCCGCATAAATAATTTTAGTGTTGCTGTTAGCCGCCTTGCATTCGTTGAAAAGAATCATGCCGTTGCTGCTTTTCTTTCCGCTAACGAAAAGAATTAGTTCGTGCTCGGTTGCGAATTTTCTTATGCGTGGCATTCTGTTCGCTACTTGCCGGCAGATTGTGTCGTGACATTCAAAACCTGATTTCGGGTTTCTGCTTCGTATTTCGTTCTCTATTTGCTTCAGTCCCTCAAGGAATTTGGTTGTTTGCGAGTATAGAACGATGTCGCGGGAGAAGTCGATATTGTCCACGCCGTCGATATTTTCCACAACAATGGCATTTCCGTCAGTCTGACCGACAAGACCGTTAACTTCTGCGTGACCTAATTTCCCGTAAATGACAATTTGTGGGTTGTTTGGTTCGTTATATGATTTTTTTATTCGTTGTTGCAGTTTCAGGACAACTGGGCATGTTGCATCGATAACCTCGATACCGTTTTCTTTTGCAATTCGGTATGTTTCAGGCGGTTCTCCGTGTGCACGAAGCAGCACTTTGACGTTTTTAAGGGTTTTCAGGTCATCGTGGGTTATTGTGATGAGCCCTTTTCTTTTCAGTCTTTCCACTTCTTGAGAGTTGTGCACAATATCGCCAAGGCAGAAAAGTTTTCCTGATTTTTCAAGTTCCTCTTCCGCTTTTTTTATTGCAGAAACAACGCCTGGGCAGAATCCTGAATCTTTGTCAATTTCGATGCGAACGTCCATTATAGTTTGGCTATTATAGAGTTGTACAAATCCAAAAGCCATTTGTCTTGTTCCTCGATAGTCATGTTTGAGTTGTCGAGTTCAATGGCGTCATCTGCTTTTCTTAGAGGGTTTTCGGCACGGTGCGTGTCGATATAGTCGCGTTCGCAAACGTTTTTGTAAACTTCTTCGTAAGTTATTTCATCACCTTTCGCTTTCAGTTCTTCAAAGCGTCTTTTTGCTCTTGTTTCAGCAGAGGCGTTTACGTAAACTTTCATTTCAGCGTCGGGGAAAACAACTGTGCCAATATCTCTTCCGTCCATTACGATACCTTTATCTTTTCCCATTGCTTGCTGCTGCTTGACGAGTTCACGACGCACGAAAGGCACTGCTGCAACGATGCTTACCTTGTTTGAAACAGGCATCTGACGGATTTCCTTTTCAACGTTTTCACCGTTAAGGTAAGTTTCAGACTTTCCGTCGTTGTTGATAAAACGTATTTCGATGCCGTCCATCATGGATTGCAGTTTGTTGGTATTTAATTCATTTCCGTTGAATAGGTTGTTTCTCAAGCAGAAAAGAGTGACGGCACGGTACATTGCGCCGGTGTCGATATAAGCGTAACCGATTTTTTTAGCGAGGCATTTAGCCATAGTGCTTTTGCCGGAAGAAGAAAATCCGTCGAAAGCAATAGTTATGAGATCGTTTTTAGTCATTGTTCTTAAATTCGTAAAGATTAGTAGAAAAGTTAACCATAAAAGTAGTTCCGCCTATATGTGGTTGAGCAAATGCTATTCCAACTCTCAGTTTTGAAGTGTTCAGCCCGGCAGCGGCAGAAAAACCTGAAAGGAAATTCCTTGAGTAAGTAGCCATATCGGTTTTTGTTTTGTGGTTATATCCTAAACCGATATAGAATTTTTCCGTAGGAGCGTATTCGAGTGCGAAAACCATATGTCTGAACAGATTGCTAATGAATTTGCTCTTCAGTTCGAGGGCGGAGTTCGGGTCGTTGTCATCTATCCTGTCGTAGTAAGGCAGTTTCATTTTGCTCAAGTTATGAGCGGTTATTGACAGCCTAAAAGGGCTGTTGCCCAAAGTTTGGGAGTATCCTAATTGAATGTCCCAAGGAAGTCTGTCGTAATGCTCGTTGAATCTTTTGACTTGCCCGCCAAGGTTTTTCGCCACGATAGATAGGGATAGGTCTTTGTCTGGATTATAATAGTTGAAACCAAGGTCTGCAGCAATTGCCATTGCAGAATATTGCTCGTAACTTGACTGTATGAATTTAAGTGAAATTCCACCACGAATCCTGTCGTTGAAGTCATGAGAGTATGAGCCTGTTATGATGATGTCTCGAGGGTTAAAGGTACCCAATTCCACTCCATTCTCATCTCTGTTAGTCATAGAGCCATAACCGAAATATTGTATTCCGGCAGCCCACGCAGAATGTTCGCCGGCTTCTTTACCAAATCTGACAGAAGCGAAGTTGCTTCCGCCGAGGTATCTCATATAACTTACACCGAGTTGCATGTCAACTTCAGAACCTAAAAGGGCAGGGTTTTGCTCATAGAGGTTAATGTCGTCGTCAATAATTGAAATATTCGTTCCACCTAACCCATAGGCGTGTGAAGAGGTTGTGACATTCAGAAAATTATATGCAGTTCTCCCGTCCTGAGCATTAGAGAGCAGGCATACGGCAAATGACACAAATGTCAGCAGATATTTAAATAAAAACTTATTCATAGATAAAATGACATACTGATGCCATAAATAATAACGCAAAAATAGGGATAATAGTGTATAAATTCAAAACAAAAGTAATAAGCAATATGATTAATAACATTTAGTAACAGAAAACAGAATGTTCTTAACGGAATGTTTTCTTAAAATATATTTATAGAAAATGGTGAAAATCAGAATATGAGAGGCTCAAAATGCAAGTATTTTGTGAAAAAAAACAAAACAAATTCAAATTAACACAATTCGATATTATATCTATTGCAGTTTTGCATTTCAGGCTCTATATTTGCGAAAGATAAAAGCAGAATATGTGTAAGTCTTTAGGAATATTAACTCTTATCTCTCTGTTAGGGATGCTTGGCTTTGACACCTATAGTCAAGTTACGCGAGTTGCAATAGAGAATCCTTGTGGGAAAAGTGCCAATTATATAGACGTATATGAATATGACTATGTTGAAGAGCAGCCTCAATTTCCAGGAGGAGACCGCGGTTTGATAAATTATATCAACAGTACACGAGAATATCCTTACGAGGCGTACGAGCACCGCATACAAGGCCGCGCGTTATTTGCAGTTTTGTGGTTAATTCAGACGGAACAATCTGCAATATATCAATATTGTCGCGGACACATCCTCTTCTTAACCATGAGGCAGTCCGTATAATCAAAGGAATGCCGGCATGGCGGGCAGGCAAGATGCGAGGAGAGAATGTTCCGGTTCGGTGTATTTTGCCAATAGCATTCCGTCTTTAGTATGACCTAATACAAATCTTTTTCATACGTAAATATTAAGCGTCCCACTTGTGTTGTAGGACAGGTTTATACTAAAATTACTATAAAACCGAGTCTTTTGGACAAAAGAAAGATTAGCACTCATGATAGCATAAGTGCGGCTATTGTTTAACGATAAAACAGCAACAGTTAAGAATTAAAAAGTTTCATACACGTGTACATAAGTCACAATCTTTGGTGCTTAACTGTTGAGACCAATTTCATAATCGGACTGTGGTAATTCCAGTAAAAATCGGCCTTTGGTCTATTTCGCTATTTAGAATTGCTTCCATAGGTGTTTTGGTCAGTGAAACCTGATACCCCAATTTTTAAGTTCCGAAGACAAATACGTCTTGCGTTTCTGCTCTATTTTGGCTTGCATGTATTGTGCGCCAAGTTCATGATAACGGGCTCCTGTACTCAATATGAGATAAACGGATATCAATTGAGAATGTCCCACTGCAATCAAGGCACGCTTCTTTCCTCTACGGGCGCCTATGCGATGGTATCGCTCACTGAAAAACGTATTCTTGGTACGGGTCGCAGCCCCATGCGGCTTCTGTTATCACCGCCTTTACTTTTGTTTCCGTGAGTGATTCTTGCGCTTTTTTTTTTGCCCGCACTTTCGTTGTTGCCGGGAGAAAGTCCCGCCCAGGAAGACAAATGTTTCTCGGACGGAAAATGAGACATGTCAAGACCTATCTCAGATACCAGATCCTCAACGACCTTGGTGCTGAAACCCGGTATCTCTTTGAGAAGTTCAAGGACATTCTCGTACTTTGACAGCAAAGTCTTAATACGCTGAGAAAGCTTGTCTACCAAAATCTGGGTCTGATCAATATCCTTACGGATCATTTGAAGCAGATAGATATGATGTTCCTCAACAAATCCTGTGCATGCTTCCAGCAGTTCTTCCGGGACAGCTGACAGTTTTCCGTGATAAACAGACTTGATGTCATCCAAAGTAAGCTTCTTGCCTTCGCATAACATATCAATCAGGGAAGTGGCTGTTGAACCGCTTGTATTGCTGACAACACTTGAAAGCTTGATGTTGCAGTCTTCAAGAATACGCATCATACGGTTCTTCTCTGAAGCTATCTGCTGAATAAGCTTGTTCCGGTAACGCGTCAGGTCACGCAGTTGGCGTTGCTCCTTAGGAGGTATGTAACTTGGCTTTAACAGACCTGCCAAAAGTAATTTGCAGATCCATTCACTGTCCATCTTGTCAGTTTTGTGACCCGGCACATTCTTTATATGGCGGGCGTTCACAATCCAAACATTGGGAATGGAATCTTCAAGTATCTTGTAAACAGGCTTCCAATAGACACCGGTGCTTTCCATAGCAACGTGGGTAACACCGTTAGACAATAACCATTCTTTCAATTCGTTCAAAGAACTCGTGAAGGTTTTAAATGAGCGAGTCTCTCGTTCAAGACCAACTCCGTCAATTGTCGCCACCACAACCTTCAAGTGGACGTCGATACCGCAAGCACGCTGTACCAACTGAGGGAATGTTACTTCTGCCATAAGCGTCACGTTTGTAGGGTTATATACTACAAAGGTAACTTCAGCTTAATAATTTTCATTCTCTTTGGCGTGATTTTTTTATCTCATGGGTATTTCATAATCTTATATTTTGCCTCCTAACCCGTTGATGGGTGCAGGAGGTTTTTTTATAGTAGGTCGGTAAAAAAGAGATATTATCCTGATTTAATTTGTAATTTTGCATAATACATGAATCTGGTTGGCTTATTTGCAATAAAATGGTGATTTTTGCGTTATAGGTTTGTATTGTATTTATCATTGAAAATGAGGAATTTATTAATAATATTTTCGGTGTTGTTCATTGTGGGGTTTGCTTCGTGCATTGAAGATGATTTCACAACGAGCAGTAGTGATGTGCTTGAGTTTTCGACAGATACACTCAGTTTTGATACTGTTTTTACAGGAGAAGTAACAGCGACAAAGCGTTTTTTGGTTTATAACCGTCACAAAAAACAATTGAATATAGAGCGCATATCGCTTGCTGGAGCACCTGAAGGGGCAAAATTCTATCTTAATGTTGACGGAAGGAGTGGAGAGGCTTTCCAAGATGTTGAGGTTCGAGGAGAAGACAGTATTTATGTTTTTGTTGAGGCTCGAGTTGAATCAAATAAGGAGGATTTGCCGTTTGATGTATTTGATAATCTGAATTTTGTTACAAATGGTGTTGTTCAGACTGTTGTTTTGCGAGCTGCAGGGCAGAATGCCAACACCCTCCGCAGTGTTCGCATTACGGAAAATACGACATTCGACGGAGAGCGACCGTATAGGATAATGGATAGCGTTATTGTAGAGGAAGGGGCTACTCTGACGATTCCAGCGGGAAAGACTGTATATTTCCATGATAAGGCTCGGCTGGAAGTGCGTGGAAAACTTATTGCCAAAGGAAGTGTTGATGAAAATATTATTTTCCGTGCAGACCGTCTTGACAAGGTTGCCGGGTCTATCCCCTTTGAACTTATGGCAGGCCAATGGGGAGGAATAAGACTGACAAAAGAAAGTTTCGGCAATGAGTTTGCCTATGTTTATATGCACGGGTCATCGTTTGGCTTGGAGGCTGATTCTTGCGGAGTAACGGAAAAGTCAAAGATAAATTTGTTTAATTCAGTACTGCATAATTCATCAGGTTCGGTTTTAAAGGCATCGCATTGTAAAATAGATGCTGTTGGCTGTGAGTTTTCAGATTGTAAGAATGGAGTTTTGGATTTAACAGGTGGTACATATACATTTAATAATTGTACTTTTGCCAATTATTATCTTTTTGATGCAATAACAAGTCCTATTCTAACACTGTCGTATCTGATGCCTGATGATAAGATTTATTCGAATCCGCTAATGGAGGCAGATTTTAATAACTGTGTTGTTTATGGCAATTCTTCAGATATCAGTCATGGGGACCTTTTGGGAAGCAAGGTGAGGTTGCGTAATTGCCTGCTTCGCTCACGAGGAGAGGATGACGCCAATTTTATCAACTGTGTATGGGGTGAAGATCCTCTATACTATACAGTTAGAGAAGACTATATCTTTGATTACCGCCTACGCAACGAAAGCCCGGCAATCGGTAAAGGCTCAATCGGTTTGATGCCGGAGAGTGCACGATATGATTTTTACGGCAACGACCGCAAGTCAGTGACTGGTCTTGATTTGGGGGCTTATGTATGGATTGAGAAGAAAGAAGAAGAAAATAAATGAATACGAGAATTTCAATAACGATGCGCATGCATGCATATCACGGGGTAATGCCGCAGGAGCGTCAGGTAGGCAATGACTTTGTCGTTGCCTTGACTGTTGACTATCCCTTCGAATCGGCAATGAGCAGTGATGCCCTTGAAGATACTCTGAGTTATGCGGACGTTTCGGCGGTTGTTGGTCGCGAGATGTCAGTTCCGTCACAATTGCTTGAACACGTTGCCGGTAGAATAATAGGGTCATTGAAACAAGAGTTTCCCAAAATAACAGGAGGTAAGATTAGGATAACAAAAGTAAAGCCGCCAATAGCGGGAGATGTTGTTGCTGCCGTAGAAGCAGAGTGGTAGCAAATGAACATATAGACACAAACAATTGTTTTAGGAAAAAAGATTTGTTATGGTATTTCAATGTGCCATCATCTTCGGATGCTTGGCTTTAGGAGAGTTGGTGGTTTGGCTTACAGGCATCAAACTGCCGTCAAGTATTATCGGCATGCTATTGCTGACATTCTTTTTGCGAATGAAGTGGATAAAATTGCGTTGGGTAGAAGGCATATCCAATTTTCTTGTAAAGAATCTGGGATTCTTCTTTGTTCCGCCTGGAGTTGCGTTGATGCTTTATCTTGACGTCATAAAGGCGCAGTTGCTGCCAATTGTAATAGCATCGGTTGTCAGTACTGTTATAGTGATAATAGTTACGGGTTGGATTCATCAAGTTGTTAGAAAAATTCAGAATGGAATACATTAATAATCCCTATTTTCTACTTGCATTGACTTTTTGTGTTTTTGCGGTAGCACAGATATATCAGAAAAAGTTGAATAGTAGTTTGTTTAATCCTATTCTGATAACGATTTCTCTGATAATCATCTTTCTGCTTGTTTTCGATATTCCCTTTGAAACGTATCAGCAGAGTGGCCAGTATATAGACTTTTGGTTAAAGCCAGCAGTGGTTGCGTTGGGAGTCCCATTATATAAACAGTTGTCAACAATAAAGAAGCAGTTGCTGCCCATATTGCTGTCTGCTTTAGGCGGTTGTGTGTCAGGAGTTATATCAGTAGTCTTTGTCGCAGAGATGTGTGGTGCAACGCGCGAGATAGTTATGTCGCTTGCAGCAAAATCCGTTACCACTCCGATTGCAATGGAGGTAACAGAGTCACTTGGAGGTATTCCATCGCTGACAGCAGCGGTAGTTGTTGCCGTAGGAATCTTTGGAGGGATGACAGGATTCACAGTAATGCGTTATTCTCATGTTGATAGCCCTATCGCACAAGGATTGTCATTAGGCGCGGCAGCACATGCTGTAGGAACATCTCGAGCAATTGGTGTCAGTGATCGTTATGGAGCCTTTGCCAGCCTTGGGTTGACGCTGAATGGAATTTTTACGGCACTTCTAACGCCAACAATATTAAGACTTATGGGATATTTTTAGTATCAAAAATTTGATATTTAAGATATTTTGCCCATTTTTGCAATACTAAAAATTACTGAAATGAAAAACTATTTGCTATTTATGGCTCTTTTGTCCGTAATGTTTGTGTCATGCGGAAAAGAGGAAAAACAGGTTGACAATTCCACAAAATCTGTATTTGAGACTATCAGTGAGCGCCATTGCTATAAGATAAATTTTGCTGATTCAACATATTATGAAGGTCTTGACAGTGAGCCTTATACAGAAGTTAAGATGCATATCCTATGGCCGGAAACGCTTCTTGGCAGAACTCCAGAACCTCTGCAAAAGGAAATCCTTGCAATGGCTTTCAGCGACACTATTTCCAGCGTTGCAAATGGTATAAAAAGCGTTCTCTCAACCCCGCTTTATTATGATGATGTAGAGGGCGTTAGCCAGACCGAAGTGGATTCTATTCCGCAGGATTTTTCATCATATTTATTTATAGATGTTGCACCTGTGCACATGGATAGTAAGGTTATTTCATACGAAGTAAATTCATCATCTTACGTTATGAGTGCAGCCCACGGTATGTATTCATCTCAGTACACAAGTTATGACCTTGAAAAAGGAAAGGTTATAGAATTATCAGATTTATTTGTTGACAAGAACAAGCTTTTACCAATCATAAAGGGGCAGATAGAAGAGCAATACGGAACGAAAGACAACTGCATAGATTATGACAAGATAGAGGTTTCTGACAATTTCTATATTGATGGAAATGTTCTGGTTTTCTGCTATAATCCATACGATATTGCATGCTATGCCCAAGGAATTATAAAGGCAGAGGTGCCATTCTTTAATTTGCTTGGTGCCAATAATATTACATCGTACGGGCAACAGTTGCTGTCGTTAAGTGAATAGTTGCTGATGCTGTTTAAGGAAAAAATAAAAGGTTTAAAGCGTTATTTACGTGAAAATTATATCTTTGTCGGAGTATTCTTATGCTTCCTTTGGGGAGTTGAGATGCTCCGGCTTCCTGTCTATGGAGCAACGTTTATTACGTTGCTAACATGTGCTCCTGGAAGTTATGACTTTGTTGATACTTTTGCCGGGCTGGCTGTTGTCGTAGCCGATGTGTTAATGCTTTCTTTGCCGGCATTATTCGTTTCCAAGCGCAAGTGGATTCTCTTTGCTTGGATTGGCGCCTTTGATGTGTTCTGCATAATTCAGCGAATGTATGCGGCTGTGTATATGGACTTGATGCCTTTTTCGCATCTGCTACTTTTTGACAATGTCAATACAGTGCTGATTGATAGTGCAGTAGGCTTACTTTCGATAAAAGATTTGCTTGTGTTTATTCCTTTGTTAGCCCTTATTGCAGTTGATTGGAAGTTAAAGGGTGGAAAACGGTACGAAAAAAAGTCTGTAATCCTCTCTATTGCAGTCGCTTTTGTTGGGTATTTCCTTGCAGGAGTAAATAATGTTTTAGCCATAAGTAATGATGATTATTCCTTATTACAGCCATATACAACGGTTTATAAGACTCGTGGATATGTATGTGATAATGGCTTGGTGCCGTATGCGGTATTCTCGTTTGTTAATGCCGTTCTTCCAGAAAATTTGTCGGAAGAGGAATTAGCAGAGGTTGACAAATTTATTTCAGAGATTCCGAAATATCGTGACAATACTTATTCTCAAGGAGAAAAGAATTTGATAGTTGTTGTTGTTGAGTCGATGAATTCCTGGCTTTTCAACAGGGAGGTTAATGGAGTCCGCATAATGCCGCATCTTGACAGTCTAATGCGTTGTGAAGGCACAATTTCCGCGCTTAAGGTGTTTCCACAAGTCAAGGACGGACGCTCCAGTGACGGGCATTTTATCATCAATACAGGGCTATTGCCTCTCAGCTCTGGATCTGTTGCAACTTCGTATTGCCATCCATATCCGTCGTTGGCGAAAGCGCTGAAGTCAAAAGGATATGCTTCTTTTAATATGGTTTGTGACGACCGCTTAGCGTGGAATCAGGAAAAACTAAGTTATGCACTTGGCTTTGACGCCATTTATGACAGCACAATAGGAGGAAAACGGCTTGATAGAATAGAAGACAGAGATATGCTTGGCAATGCTGTGCAAAAGTTAAAGGCAATGCCTCAACCATTTTACGCGCAGTTAGTTACATTATCTACGCATCAGCCAGGGTATAAGACGGATAAACCGACGGCTCTTTCTCGATATAAGATTCAGACAGACAGGGTTATCAATGCTCTTGAGAATTTTCATACTCTTGACGAGCAGTTATGGAAATTTATTGAAGAATTAAAGGCTAATGGGCTTTATGACAATTCGGTAATAATCATTGTCTCAGACCATAATGATGTCAATTACAACGAATTTGCAGGTGTTTCGGAGCGCGTTCCAGAAGATACGTTTTGCTCCTTTATTGCGTTGAATACCAATGTAAGTAAATCTCTTGAGAATGTATATGGTCAGGTAGATATTTATCCCACAATTCTTGATATTATGGGGCTTAATGACTATTGTTGGAAAGGGTTGGGCTACAGTATGCTTAGGGAAGTGCAGCCTAATGTTGCGGCGTATTGTGACGGAACCATTGCCGGAGACTCACAATCACCATTAGCAGGCCGCTGCAAGCGCGCCTGGGAAATTTCGTCAATGATAATCAAAGGGAATGTAATCCCAGCAGGTCGTTAGTACTATATTAGCATTTTTTACAAAGTCTAAGGCTTGCTCTATTTTTTGATAATGCATTGTAATTTAGAGGATTATAATTTGTTGTTTGCAAAATTCGGTATTTTGGCATTTTTGTTTTGATGATTTGGTGGGAATGTGTTTCCGTTATATCAGGATCTTGCATTTTATCAATTATAACGCATCTAAAAGGGGTTGTATCAAAAATTAAATTTGACACAACCCCTCTCGGTTATTAAAAGTTTTGCAAATTCTTATATTGCTTGTTCTATGTTCCAGACGAATGCTCTAAGTCCGAGTTGTGGGCTTTGCTCGTCGAGTTTCTTCAGTTCTCCGAGAAGCGGTTTCACCTTTTCATCGTCAACAACAGTAATGTATGCACTGTTAAGCGTAGGCCATGCGTGTGACCCCAAGTGCGGTTCTCCTGTTTTGCTTCCAGCACCTATAAGTGTGTCCCAACCTGTGTAACCTTTGATATTCAGGTGCATTAAGGTGGTGTTAATATCCTCAAGGTGAGCCTGATTGAATGAAATGAGTATTGCTTTCATCTTAATTTTTGTTTTGCAATTTTTTCAATTCTTTTTTTCTTTTTCTTCTGATGCCGTTAGCGGCAAAAGCGCCATAAAGAGTAGGAATTATAATAAGAGTAATTAAAGTTGAGAATGAAAGACCGAACGCCACTGACATACCAAGCGGTTTCCACATCTCAGAACCTTCACCAGCCCCCATTGCCATAGGAACCATACCGAAAACAGTAGTAAGGGTTGTCATAAGGATTGGACGAATACGAGATTTTCCGGATGTAACGACTGCATGAGTCAGGCCAAGGCCTCTTTCACGACAAAGCATAATGTAGTCAATAAGCACGATACCATTGTTAACCACAATACCGACAAGCATTAGAACGCCGAGAATTGCCATGACACTCATAGGAGTTCCAGTTACAAATAGACCGATAAGCACACCTGTCACTGCAAATGGAATTGAGAACATGATTACGAATGGATATGTAAGAGACTCAAATTGAGAAGCCATGATAATGAATACCATAATTATAATCAATACTAACAGGATACCCATGTCGAAGAAAGTGTCAGATTGGTCTTCGAAAGTACCGCCATATTGCCAAGAGAAACCGGTAGGAGCAGGATTGTCTGCAAGAATCTTATTGGCTGCAGTTATAACGTCACTCATAGCGAAACCGTGGGCTACAATACATTTAACGGTAATAAGTCTTTGTCTGTCCTTCCGTTCGATAGTAGGAGGCGTTTCAGATTCAACAACCTGTCCGAGGTCACGAATTTTGATACCTTTTCCTGCGGAGTTGTAGATTGTTATGTTCTCAATATCTTCAACAGTTTCTCTAAATTGACGGTCATATCTAACGCGAATGTCGTATTCCTCACCGTCTTCACGGAAATAAGAAGAAACATTACCGTTTATTCTATTTCTAAGGAAAGCGGCAGCAGTTGACATATTCAACCCGTTAAGTGCCAGTTTTTCGCGGTCGAAATCAACGCGGTATTCCGGAGTGTATTCGTCGCGGCTTATGTCGACTTGAGAGCACCCTTCGTACTTTTTCATTGCGTCGGCAATTAGAGCGGCGTATTTGTCACCTTCATTAAAGTCGTAACCATATATTTCAATGTCAACAGCGGCTTCACCACCGATACCGCCACCGCCACCGCCGGCAGAAACGTTGAAAGTTCTGATTTCTGGATATTGCTCAAGATCAAGACGCATTTCATCACAAATTTGATTCAGAGATTTTTCGCGTTTTGAAGAAGTGGTTGTTTTGATGTTTAATGACAATATGTTATTGCCATTATCCTGCATGTTTCCGAATACGTTATCTTCGCCAGCCTGGCCTTCTTGGAAGTTGATATTCAGGATTTCCGGATATTTTTCCTTGAATTGCTTGACTATTCTAAAACCGAGGTCTCGTGTTATTTCTTGCCTTGTACCTGTAGGAAGATTGATTTTGACAGAAATTCTCGCATTATCCTGAGATGGGAAAAATTCCGTTTTAATAAACGGCAAAAGAACAAACAATGAACCGACAAATAGAGCCATCATTGCAGTAATTGTCGTTTTTCTATGTTTAATACACCATTGCAGTAGGTTTCCGTAAGCCACAGTCATGCCTTTTAAGAATTTGTCGAAAGGCACGAATATTATTTTCTGGAAGGCGTTTTGCTTAGTGCTTAGTTTTAGCATAAGAGCACAAAGAGTAGGAGTCAAAGTGATAGCACCAATTGTTGATACAGTCAAGATAATTGTTACCATCCAACCTAACTGTCTGAACATAATGCCTGTAATGCCTTCCACCATAGTTAATGGGAGGAATACTGCAATAGTTGTTAATGTTGAGGCAATAACCGAAATTGCAACTTCGTTAGTCGCAAACATGGCAGCCTGGCGGGGGCGGCTACCTCTTTCGATGTGAGTTGTGATATTTTCAAGTACCACAATTGCATTATCGACAACCATACCAATTGCAATAGACAATGCACTCATTGAAATAATGTTCAGGGTATTGCCAGTTGCGAGAAGATAAATCAAAGCGGAAAGCAAAGAAATAGGAATTGTCAGCACGACAACGAATGTTGCTCTCCATCTTCCAAGGAACATCAAAACAACGAAACTTACAATTAAAAGAGTTGTTAAGATAGTGTCTTGCAAAGAGTTGATTGTCAAAATGATATTTTCTGATGTGTCAACAATAGGAGTAATCTTGATGTCAGAAGGCAATGTTTTCTCAATTTCTGCAAGTTTTTTGTTAACTGCTTTTACGATGTTAACAGAGTTTGCGCCTGATTGCTTCTGGATAACAAGCATACCACCTCTCTCACCATTAGTGAAAGATTCTTGCATTCTTTCTTGAGCACCGTCGAAAACTCTTGCAACGTCGCGAAGATATACAGGAACTCCATTTGATGTTCCAACAACAAGGTCAAGAAGTTCGTTTGTATTTTTAAATTCCTTTTGTACTCTTAAAGAATAAACATTAGAGCCAACGTCGAAAGAGCCAGCAGGTATGTTTTTGTTTTCAGCACTGATAACGGAACCTATATTCTCGATTGTTATACCGTATGCTTCCAGTTTCAGCGGGTCACAGTAAACTTGAATTTCACGTTCTGGCAATCCGGCAATTGATACTGTACCAACACCGGAAACTCGTGCGAGAGGAGTTGCAACCTGGTCGTCAAGGATTTTGTAAAGGCCAGAGAATGATTCTTTTGCAGTTACTGAAAGCATCAAGATAGGGATATCTTCAGTACCGAACTTGAAAAGGATTGGAGTACTTGCACCGTCAGGGAGTGTTGTTGCCCTGTCGAGTTTGTCGCGGACGTCGTTTGTCGCAACGTCAATATCTGTACCGTATTCGAATTGAAGAGTTACGATAGATATGCCTTCTCGAGATTCGGAAGTTACGTGCTTTAGGTCAGAAACACCGTTAAGAACGTTTTCAAGAGGACGTGTGATATTCGTTTCAATGTCTTCCGCACTTGCACCGGAATAAGAGGTCATAACCATAATGTTGTTGGTTTCTATTTCCGGTAAAAGGTCTATTGAAAGACGAGTTAGAGAGAATAGGCCGAATATGGCTATCCCGAGGAATATCAATATTGTTGTGATCGGTCGCTTGACCGCTGCTTGATATATGCTCATTTTTATTTGTTTTCAGTCTGTTTTTTGCTATCAATGATTTGAACTTTAGCACCGTCTTTTAGACGAGTCTGCCCTGTAATAACAACAGTTTCGCCAGCATTCAATCCGCTAATTATCTCAAATTCATTTCCGAAACGGTCACCTAATTCAACTTTTCTGTATTCAGCCTTACCGTCAACGATAACGAAAACGTATCTGTCGCCAGAGCCGGTAAGTTTCTTGATGCAACGGTCAGCCACAAGGATTTTCTTGGATTTCGCATGGTTTATAGTAACTCTTGCGAACATACCAGGCCTAACTCTTTCATTTGTGTTGTCAACTCTAAGTTCAACAGGGAATGTTCTTGTTGCAGGGTCAATTGTAGGGTAAATCAAATGTACCTTTGCCTTGAAAGTTTCGTCGCCGTAAACGTCAAGTTTGAAGTTTACGTCCATTCCTTTCTTTATTGTTGTGAACATTGATTCAGAGACGTTTACGATTAGTTTTACTGGTCTGATTTTCTCTATTGTGTAAAGAGGTGTGCCAGCAGAGTACATATCTCCTGAGTCGTAGTTTCTTTTAGTTACTATACCGCTTATCGGGCTTAGTAAAGTTGTGTTTTCAACAATGTTGTTATAGTTTCTTTTTGATACGTCGAGGGCGAGTTTTTTAGAATCCCATTCGGATTTTGAAGTTCCCCCTATTTTGTATAGTTCATCCACTCTGTTGAATTCTATCTGGTTGTTTTCCATTTGGAGTTTTGCTTGAACAAGCGAAACGTCATCCATCTCGGCAAGTTTCTGACCTGCTTTAACATGGTCACCCACTTCAACGTACACTTTTTTGATTCTGCCAGAAGATTGTGGTGCAATGTTATTTGTTATTTCAGCCTCTACAGTGCCAGTGAAAGTGTTGGAGCCTTCGAGTTCCCGTTCAACGGATTGAACAACTTCTACTTTAGTGGCTTCTTCTTTTACCTCCGTGTTTTGTTCTTCATTTTTGGAGCATGCTGTTAGCATTAAAGTAGAGATAATAGCCACAGATGCACTGAATTTCAGTTTGTTATGTATTCTTTTCATATTGAGTGGTTTTTTATTCGTTAATAGAGGTTTCATCATATCCCATTGTTTCTTCGAGCGAAGCCTTTGCAGAAAGGAAGTTGAAAATTGCTTGGTTTGCTTGAAGTTTAGCCCTTGTGAGAGCCAGACGAGAGTCGTCCATTTCGAGGATAGTTCCTGCTCCTGTGTCATATCGTTTTACAGCAATGTCGTATCCTTTCTGTGCCTGTGCGATACCAGCACGGGCAACATTATGAGATTTTATAGATGTTCTCATCTTGTCGGTATAGTTTTTGACAGCGACCATAAGGTTTCGTTCAACGTCGTATTTGTTGAGTTCTATTTCTTCCATATCTATTTTCGCCTGTTTTAGGGCAGAAAAGCGTTTTCCGCTAGAGAAGATAGGAATTTTTAGGCTTAGTGCTACCATTGAGTACGGGTCCCACTGATAATTTTTGAATTTGAAGTCTTCAGACATTGCGTTCCATTTGTAAGAGAAAGCCAATCCTAGAGTGGGGTAGTATTCGGCTTGTGCAGCTTGTTTGCTTTTTCTTACCATCTTTCTTTGTATGTTAAGTTGCTTGATGGTGCTGTTGCTTGCAATCATAGTAGTGTCGATTGTCATGTATTCCTCTTCAAGTTTGTTTTTGTAGTCTTGAAGACTTCCTTCGCAATCAATGCTTGTATCCAAGTCGATGCCCATCAATGCTTTAAGTTGCCATTTTGCAAGGGCAACAGCATTTTCTGCTTCGTAAAGGCTCGGTTCAATGTTTTTTACAGCAACGTCTGCTCTGATTTTATCGTATTCCGAAACAATGCCTTGGTCAAATTTATTGCTAATGTCAACATAGTTGTTATATGCATTTTGGTATGTTTCTTTGTACACGTCGTAAGAGTCGTTAGCAAGCATGACTGTGTAGTATGCTTGTTTGACGTTGTTGATAAGTGTTACTTTAGATTGACGGGATTGTTCAACTGCAAGTTCAACATTGTCGGCAGTAATGCTTAATTGCTTCCATAGTTGAGGAGCGATAATCGGCATTGAAGCAGAGAATCCAAGAGACCATGTGTTGTTTCTACCAACGGCGATACCAGTGTTTTTTGAAGGTTTCTGCTGCTCAGTACCTTCGCTTCCGCTGTCTCCACCAAGTCCAGGCATTGAGCCGCTCATATACATTACTTGTTTTTTGATAGTCCTGCTGTAGTCAGCACCGAAGTCGATTTGCGGGAACAGAGAGGCGAGTACTCCTTTCCTTGAATATTCCACTTTCTTAACTTCGTGGTTTGCGATTTTTACAGACGGGCTTTCCGCTAAAGCGATTTCGAGGGCCTTGTTTAGGGTAAGGTCCAAATTCATGCTATCTTTGGGAATAGCAGGGGTGTCGAGTTGCTGTGCTTTTCCAATAGCTGGTAGCAAGATTATTGCTACTGCCAAAAGAAATTTTCGGGCAATTGTAGTTGTCATATCCTTAGTCCTTGAGTTAATACAATAAAAAAAGCGACCAACCGTGTTGATTGATCGCTTGAGTGGGCGTTGACGGATTCGAACCGCCGACCCTCTGCTTGTAAGGCAGATGCTCTGAACCAGCTGAGCTAAACGCCCTTTAGTTTTCTAAAGCGATGCAAAGGTACGCCATTTTTTTTAATTTGCAAACTTTTTCGCAAAAAAAATTGAGAAAAGTGATTTTTGGCGATTTTTTTACCCTTTTCAACTTCCTGGGTACAAATTTATAATAGGTGTAGTATATAGAATATGATATTTATCATATATTTTTTAGGTTTACAAAAAATTGAGAATATTAACTTTTGTAATGAAAATATGGATATTAGGTAAGGAAAAATGAGTGCAATGAAAAATAATGTTTTTTACTGCATTGAAGTTAGTGCATTTATAATTTTTTGTATAGTTATGGCTCTGTTATAAAATATTTTAAATTTTAGATTCATTTTTTTAGAGTTGAGGGCAAAGTGCTATCTTTACCGTCGAATAAACTATAATAAAACTATGAGAAGAATTGGAAGAATAATTGTATCTGTGGTGTTGCTTCTATGCGGAATGCTGCAGGTTGAGGCGGTTGCTCCAAAGTATGAGCATCGCAGTATGTGGGTAGCGACTGTTTCCAATATCGACTGGCCGTCCAAGCGTGGCTCAAATCAGGCTACGGCAGAGGCTCAGAAGAAAGAGATGATTCGTATCTTGGATGATCTCCAGAGGGCGAATTTTAACGCCGTGAATTTTCAGATACGTCCGATGGCGGATGCTTTGTATAATTCTGCGTATGAGCCGTGGTCGTATTATGTGTCCGGGCAAAGAGGCAAGGCTCCAGCCTATGATCCGTTGGCTTTTGTTGTGGAAGAGTGTCACAAGCGTGGTCTTGAATGCTATGGTTGGGTTAATCCGCTTCGCTTTTCCAATGGCTCCAAGTATGGTACGCCAAATGATGTTCAGATGCAGAATGACGGGTGGATAATCTCTCACGGCGGAAAAATGATTATGAATCCTGCTTTACCAGCGGTTCGCCAGCGAGTCGTTGACGTATGTAAGGATATCCTTTCAAAATATGATATAGATGGTCTCGTCTTTGATGACTATTTCTACCCGAGCGGTATTCCTACCAATTCCAGTGCTGGGGATTATGATCAGTGGAAGGCTTCCGGTACGAGAGATTTTGGAGACTGGCGTCGTGCGAATGTCAATACTCTTATTAAGGAAGTTTATGAAATGATTCAGTCATATAAACCTTATGTCAGATTTGGTATGAGTCCACGCGGTATTGCTTGTACGGATGCTTCTGTGGCGGAGTCGCATGGTGTTGACCGTTGCCCTTCTGGCTATGACTCGCAATATACTCAGATCTTCTGTGACCCTGTTCAATGGTATGAGGACCGCTCAATTGACTTTATGTCTCCTCAAATCTATTGGGCTCGCGGTTATAATCTCGGTGACTTTTCTATCTTATGTCCCTGGTGGGCTAAAGTAGCCAAAAAGTTTGGACGCCACTTCTTTACTTCACATAGTCTTGAGTACTTTAAGGATTCAAACAAGGTTACTCGTGAGCAGGATTTTGCCGGGATGGCAGCCCCAGGCGCAGATGAATAGAGACGAGTCGCTTGACGGGGCTCCGGGGGCGGTTTTCTATTCATATACATGTCCAGGAGCGAGAACGGAAGATGGAAAGGATTTCTTTGACTATATGCGTGTAAATGCATTCGAGACAAAGGCGCTTCAGCCGGCAATGACATGGAAGGACGCTCCAGCACAGGGTACTGTTCAAGGGTTGCGAGTTTCTAATGGCAATTTAACTTGGGAAAAGGTTGAAAATGTTAGATATGCCGTTTATTTGCTGCCTAAAAATTCTGAGCATTCAACAAAGGTTTTGACAGCACAAAATCTGAAGGCTCACACCTATTATAATATATATACTATACCAGAGGGTTGTGAGGATTGTGAATTTGCTGTTACTATTGTTGACAGATATGGCAATGAGTATGAAGCGGCGTGGCTTTCTCTTTCTTCCGGAGGAGTTGAAGACGTAGAGGATGAAACTGTTGAAGTGGCTGTTGAGCAAAACGGCGTTTCATTCAGCAGTTGCGTTGACGCGTCGCTCTATGATGTATCCGGCAGGTTGCTTGTAAAGGTTGAGGATTCCTGCTTTATGCCTGTTGGTAGTTATTGTGGGGTGGCTGTTCTTGAGTATAAAGAAGGTGATTCTGTTAAAACCAAAAAGTTGGTTTTTTAAGATAGCGTCCCAAAATAAAATAGGAGAACTGTGCAGGTTTAAAAATGTGTTTATAATATTTAATTATTCTTTATATCATCAAAAAAAAGTCATAAAGAATTATGTAATTAAAAAAAAAGATGTAGTTTTGTATGAATTTAGTTGAATAAAAGTATTCTCGATGCGAAACTGTAAAGAACGAGGATTCAGCGGTTTAACAAAGAATTGGTAGCGCAGTGTTTTATTTGTTAAAATTTGGCTTTTATGTGACTAAATTTATGACAAGGAGTGTTAAAACAAATATAAGCCTAATATAAACTAAAAACCTTGAACATAAACAAACAAAAAGTAATTATGAGAAAACAGTTATTGCTTCTGTTATTTTCCCTCTTTGCGGTTGTGGGTTATGCTCGCACTGTATCGGGTGTTGTTACTTCAGCTTCAGACAAGGAGCCATTGATTGGCGCAACAGTCAAAGTTGTAGGAACACCGCGCGCTACAGCCACCGATTTTGACGGAAAATATACAATCGAAGCCGGGGACAATGATGTCCTGGAGGTTTCTTACATCGGTATGACAGCATCCAAAATTAAAGTTGGAGGTCGCGATGTCGTTAATATTGAGTTGCAAGAGAACTCACAAGTTCTTGACGAAGTCGTTGTAACAGCGATGGGTCAGACTCAAGAAAAGAAGAAATTGAACTTTGCGGTTCAATCATTGGATTCAGATGACGTAACAGCAGGTAACTCTGCTAACTTTGCAAACAGTTTGCAAGGTAAGGTGTCTGGTTTGCAGGTATCAGCAGGCGGTAGTTCTCCGAACTCGTCAACACAGGTTATTATCCGTGCGATTTCATCAATCAACCCGGCACAGAACAATGAGCCATTGGTGATTATTGACGGTATGCCTGTGAGAGGAACTGGTACAGCTCTTGGTGATCTTAACCCAAATGATATTGAAAACATGAGCGTCTTGAAGGGTGCTGCAGCGTCTGCCCTTTATGGTCAGGAAGCAGCGAACGGCGTTATCATGATTACAACAAAGAAAGGTCAGGTTGGCCAGATTAAGGTTACAGCACAAGGTAGCTGGGAAATTAGTACGGCGATGCGTGCTCCGAACTTGCAAGACCAATTCGTTGGCGGAGCATCTGGTTTCTATAAGGAAAATTCATCAGGAGGTTGGGGCCCTTATTTGAAAGAAGGAGAAAGAGTCTATGACAACCTTGGTAATTTCCTTGGAACTGGTTTCATGCAGAAATATGACTTGTCAATTTCTGGCGGTAGCGAAAAATTCAGTGCATACGCATCTGCAGGTTATATGAATAACGAAGGTGTTGTTCCAAATGACTACAAAAACCGTTTGAACATCTTTGTAAAAGGTGAATACAAGCCATCAAAGCAAGTGACAATCCAGTTGTCAACAAATTTCATTAATAGTAAGAGTCGCGGCTTCGGTAACTCAATGTCAACAATCTATGGTTGGTCAATCAACCGTGATATGGCAGATTATGTGACAACAGAGGGCCGCCCAAACTGGTCAAGCCGTTACGATGCATGGGATTCACTTACAGATCAAGAAAAGATTACAGCAACAGTATCTCCTTACTTCGGAAGATATATGGATAAGTCGGAAACAGAATCTACTCGTATGATGATTAACGGCCAGATTAGTTATGAGCCAATAGAAAACCTTGTATTTACAGGAAAGTTGGCATACGATAAGGGTTTCTCTTCATACGAATCATACGTAGTTCCTCGTTTTGTTGACAGTGATTTTAATGATCCAGAAAACTCTGCTTTTGCAGACTATAAGTATAAATTTGGTGCATTCTCATTCCAGCCATCAAACAGCAGTCAATTCACTGCTCAATTGTTGGGTACTTATAATGTGACATTTGCAGAAGACTATACATTGAATATTCTTGCCGGTGCAGAATATAAAGAAAACCGTGGCGTTTCAGCGACTATGGGCGGTCAGGAATTTATGCTTGATGGAGATTTCTATTCATTTATGAATGTGAATCCTAATTCATTCACGACATCAACAGGAACAGATTACAATATGTCTATGTCGCACACAGAAAGAAACAAGTTCGGTTATTTCGGAGAACTTCGTTTTGACTATAAAGGCATGGCACAATTGTCAGTAACAGCACGTTATGACGGTTCTTCAACATTGAAACAAGTTGATTGTACATACTTCTATCCATCAGTAACTGGTGGTATCATCTTCTCAGAGCTATTCAATCTTCAAAATGACTGGTTCTCTTACGGTAAGATTCGCGGTAACTGGGCGAAAGTAGGTAAAGATTCTCCTGCTTATCGTTTCGAGAAAGCGTATAAGAATTGGGAAGTATTCCCTGATGGAGGTTGGGGTGCTGACCCAACAACGGCACCAGCAACATTCCTTGAGCCAGAGATGACAAACTCATGGGAAATTGGTGCAGACTTGCGTTTCTTTGATTCACGCACTCGTTTGGACGTTGCATGGTACTCAACAACAGTTGACAACCAAATCGTACAAGTTCGTGTGTCTCCTACTTCTGGTACTATTCTTCAAACACGAAATGAAGGTGCTGTAGAAAACAAGGGTCTTGAGTTGACGCTTAGTCAGGATATTCTCCGCATGAAGGATTTCACATGGACAGCAACAGCAAACTTCTCATTTAACCGAGGTAAGTTGAAATCATTGCCAGACGGACTTGTGGAGTTGACAGCAGCTGCACAGTACGGTGACATTTTCCCGTCAGCATATCTCGGTCAGTCAACAACTGGTTTGTCAGGTAAGGATTATGAAAGGACGCCAGATGGTCAAATCATTGTTGACGAAAACGGTTATCCAATGATCAGCACAGTCAAGAATAATTATATTGGTAATCGTGAACCAGACTTCTTGTTAGGTTTGGGATCAACATTCACATGGAAGGATCTTTCAGTTAGTTTCTTGATTGACGGTCGTTGTGGTGGTGACGTTGTGAACGTAACACGTCGTGGCTTGGTATCAAACGGTATGGAAAATCTTCTTACAAAATACCGCAACCACGAAATCGTTTTCGACGGTGTTGTAAAACAACCAGATGGTTCTTATGCACCTAATATAACTCCGGTAGTCTTTGACAGAAACTTTGTAAATAACTACTATTACGCAGTTTCTTCAAACTTTATTGAAGATGGTTCATACATCCGCTTGAGCCACTTGACAATTGGTTATGATTTCTCTAAGTTGCTTGCAAAGAACTGCCCAATCAAGGGCTTGAAGTTCACAGCAACAGGTCGTAACTTATTCTTGCTAACTAAGTACACAGGTTCAGACCCACAAATCCTTGCAGGAGTAGGTGGTGGTTCTGGTTCTGCTGGTATCGATAATTATAGTGTACCATCAACACGCAGTTTCAACTTCTCACTTAGTGCAACATTCTAAAAACAGGAAATATGAAAAAATTGAAATTAATAGCAATGTCGTTACTGCTTGGAGGCCTTGGACTTGCAGGTACAACAAGTTGTGTCGATATTCTTGATGATAATGAAAATCCGGACAAGCCGTCAACAATCAGTCCGGAGGTTGGCTTGCCTGTAGTTGTTTTCTATGCAGCACAGACCAATTATGACCACGCCGAATACAATATTTACTTGTCACAGTGCTTGACAACGCCGGGAAAATCTCAGACAGGTACTTACGGATATAAAAATGGTTGGGAAATGTTGACAATGAACCGTCACCCGCAGTGGCGTCGTCACTACTATGACCTTGGTGTTAATATTAATACACTTATTGACAATGCAGAGAAGTATAATTCACCGAACTACGCATTGATTGCACGTGCAATCCGCTTGATGTCAACTCAGTTGACAACAGATGCATTTGGTGACATGCCTCGTTCAGAAGCATATTTGTCAAATGCTCCAAAATATGATACGCAAGCAAGTATCTATAAATGGATGCTTGATGAGGCAGATGCGCTTGTTAAGGATTTTGAAAATCCTGAATTGACAGAATGTCCAACAAACCAACGTATCACCATTAAGCACGACCGTGTTTTTGGTGGTGACTTGAAGAAGTGGAAAGGTTTAGTATATGCAATTAAGGCACGTATCCTATTGCGTAATATCCCTAACGTAGATACATCAGCAAAGACATGTCAGGCTATTTATGATGCTGCAGCAAAGGCTATAGAGATTTGGAGAAGCGATGCGACATACGGAGATTTCTTTGGTTGCGAGCCACGCTACAACTTCGACGGAGGAACACAGCAACAGAATGCTCCTTGGAGTGATGCACAACCAATCATTAATTCATGGGAGTCTCGTAAGAATATGTTGACTGAAGCAGTTCCTTCTAAATTTATGCTTGAGGAGTGTATGGGGGTCTTCAAAAAGAATGATGAAGTTAACGGTGGAGCATTCGTGGTAAACCGCGGATGGGCGGATGACCCACGTGCAATTTTGTTGTTCACCCCACGTACAGGTCCTGCATCAGCAACAAACACAACAGCAAAAATCAAACTTCGCTGGTTGGAAAATAATATAGGATGTGGTACATCTTTCAAGGCTGCGAATTTCCCCGATCTATACAGCGGTGCATACGCAGGCAGTGTAAAGGCGTACGTTCCCTTGTTTACAATGGAAGAACTTTACTTTATTCAGGCAGAGGCTAAATACTGGATGGGAGACAAGGTTACAGCATGTCAGTTGGCAAAGGATGCAACAAGAGCAAATATCGAGCGTCACCTTGCAGCATTCCAAGAAAAGAATCCAAAAGTTTTGTATCCTGGTAACGTAACAGATAAGGGCTTCCAAAAATTTGACCCAAGAGAGGTTTCAAAAGAAGAGGAGTTCACATTGTCAAAAGCACGTTGGGAAGCAACAGTAGAAGCATTCCTAAATGATGCAGACCAAGAAGGAGAAAAACTTGCTCCTGTAAAAGGTGTTACAGATTCAAAGACTCCAGGTAACCATCGTTGGTACTTCAATGAGTCAGAGTTCTCATTGAGTGACTTGATGATGCAGAAGTATGTGGCAATGTACATGCAACCAGAGCAATGGACAGACATGCGCCGCTATCACTATAGTAACGAGAGAAACAGATATGGTATAGGGCCTAACAATGAAATCGTATATAAGGGACTTCGCCGTCCATACAACTTGTATGCACCTTATTGGGTCGATGGCTTGACAGAGGATCAAAAGGAGAATAATTGGATCCAACGTATCAACTATGACCCAGAAACAGAGGAAAAATATAATAAGGCAGAGTTGGAGAGACTTGGCGCTTATAAGAATTACAAATGGTTGCAAAAGCCAATGATTTGGGCAGAACAGGCAGGTGTTCGTACATCATTGACAGCAGAATAATAAAAAAGAGTAATTATTATGAAAATACAATATAAAATAGGAGCCATTGCATTAGCGGTAGTTGCTATGTCGTCATGTGATATGCATGATCCATACGATGATGTTCTTGAGGTAGGTCAGCCAGTTCCGACAGTGTCTTGGGAACTTGGAGGAACGGTTGCAACAGCAGGCGACTCTGTTGCTTTCCGTGGACAGTATTATACTGAAAAGGGGAAGACCCCAGAGCATTCAGAAGTATGGGCTCTTGTATCAAAGACTGAAACAGGGGAGGCAACATTGAGGTTGTCGTCATCACTATCTTATACAAAGTCATTTGGTTTTAGTGATACAATTCGTGCGGATCAAAAGATTGCTGAATATCCGCACTCAATGGCAGTATTTGACGGCTATGAGTTCGTTTTGAATTCGAAGTTTCCAACGTCAAGAACATTGAAAACATTGTCATGGGGTAATAATTCAGCATGGGAAGAAGACCGATATACTTCATATTTCCCAGAAGGCTTTAGAGAAGAGTTTACTGAGCATGTAATAGGTGAATTGATAAAGGATACATATTATAATGACCTTCGCCACGTGTACATTAACTATAACTTTAAACCAGAGCAATTCCAGGCAGTTATTGGTCAGCATGCAGAATTGGATGCTGCTATTCTTAACACACTTGTGTTGACAGACATGGGTGAGAAATCAGATGTTTGGTTTGCTAATACAGAAAAGGTTGTTAAGAAGTACTACAAGACAGTTGATGCGGAAGGTAATGTTGTTTATAACGAAGTAGATCTTGATTTCAGTGATCCAGAAATTACAGTTTATGATGTGTATGAATCATCTCCATGGGTATTCTGTCGTTATGATGATGATCAAGGAAGAATTTTGTCAACTGTTCGTCCAGAGTATATTCCGTTCTTTAAGGATTTGATTACATTAGTTCCTTTTACAGATTGGATTTACAATACAGTAGATAAAAATTATTCAATATCATTTACACGAGAATATAAACTTGGTGTAACTTTCAAGGTATTTGATACAGACGGTAACGTAGGTTATACAACAGACGTTAAAGAAGTTTCTCTTAACTAATTATTTTAAGAAAAAATGAAGAAGTTATTAAAAAATATTTGTTTATTCAGCGCAATGCTGTTCGCTTTCTCTTCATGTGTTGAGAGTGAACCTGAGTACACAGATTTCCCATCAAAGGATGTTGATTTTAAGTACTCAGTTGCTCCTAATGCAGACGGAGTTATAGAGTATGCGTTGGATTATTACGTTGTATCCACAGTTCAGTTTACCAATACTTCAGCAAAGTCTGGTAAAGTGACTTGGGATTTTGGTGACGGTCAGACATCAAACGAGGCAAATCCGTTGCATAAGTACGACAAAGCAGGAACATATCAAGTAAAATTGACAGTTGATGGAGTAGGTGCACGTACGTATCCAATTATGATTTATGATATTGCACCAGTGCTATCAATCAAAGAGCAGAGTGCTGATGTCATTACAGCAAATGACGTTACAGTCGATTTCGATATCTTCCTCCCAAACCCGGAGAAATTGAAAGTGAAATACGTTCTTACTTTCCCTGAAGGAGCTCTTGACAATGAAGGTAATGAAATAACAGAGCCTATTGAAGTTATTGAAGAGAATGGAGAGGTAATTCTTCCTGCTGGTATTAAGTTCCGTAACATTGGGTCTCAAAAGGTTGTTGTAAAGGCTACCTTTGATATTGACAGAGAAGGTGGCGAGAACCGTGTTTTGGAAGAATCATACGTAAACGTACAGGTAGGTTCCCCAATTCCAGCAAGTACACTTTACTATGCAGTATATGGTGGAAATATCAAAGCTTACAAGTTGATTGACGAAAGTAAATTGCCAGAGGGAACAAAGAATTATCCATTTGACCTTGGTGTTAAGAGTGGAACAACACCAATGAACCTTGTTTTTGCTGATGGCGTAGGTGAAGAAGGTCAATCAGGAACAATCTATATTCTTGATGCAGGTAAGCAATATACATACGTAAATGATGAAGCAGGCGTTCTTGGAGACGGTAAGATTACTGTTATGAACCCAGATGGTAGCGGTGTTAACGTATTTGTAACAAACGTAGGTCAGGGAGCCTTCTTTGACCCATTTTTTGGAGCAGTTGACGGAGATAACTTGATTTACACAGACCGTAATACAGGTCTTCGCAAGACAGACCTCAAGGTTCGCGGTGAAAAAGAAAAGAACGAATACCTTGTTCAAAACGACTATCTTGCATACTATAGCCGCACATCTTTGGCATACGGAGCAATCAGTTGTACAATCTTGAAGGATAGCAAGGGTAACTACTGGTGGGGCAAGTGTTTCAACGGTAATGGAATCTTCCGTTTCAAGGCTGAAAACATTGGTTACTACAAGGATAACAAGGAACTTCCTAACAAGGTTATCTTGGAAAACAGGAACTTGAGATCATTTATGATTGATGAAGACAGAAAAGGATTCTATGTATTCCGTACAAAGGATTCAGAAACAGGTTTCTATGCTTATACTCTTCCAGGTGATTTTGAGGATGTTTCTACACCAGTTGCAAAATTCAGCATGGAGGCAGATGCTGCTAACAGTTCCGCCGATGAAGGTCTGTATGTTACACAAATGGCTCTTGACAAAGAAACAGGAAATGTTTACTTTGGATTCAATAAGGCAACGACAGACAATTCTGCATTTGCTACAGGAATGCTTTATTACAATCCAGACAGCAAGAAATTGCAATCTGTAAATGTAATTAAGGATAAAATTCTTGGCGTTGTTGTTAACGATCATAAGACAAATTTATTCTAAACATCAGTTTAATATAAATTCATGATTTTACAAGAGCCACACTTCACCATAAGGATGGTTGTGTGGCTCTTGTTTTAATAGATACGATGAAAACTAATTTATTCCGATATACAATACTCCTTTTAATAGTGATGGCATCGTTACCTGTATCAGGCAATAAGCGTGAGCAGCGGGCAACGTGGATGTCAGGCTTTGTCAGCGACTGGCCGTCGTCAGCAATCACCACAGCAAATGCGGAAACGCATAAACGTCAATGCCGAGAGCATCTTGACACAATGCAAATGGCAAATTTTACAACAGTTTATTATCACGTCCGCACAATGTGCGATGCAATGTATGACTCAAAATATGAGCCGTGGTCAAAATATGTGTCGGGCACGCGAGGCAAGGCACCTGCATTTGACCCGTTTGCATATATCCTTGAGCAGGCGCATGCCCGCGGTTTGGAGGTGTATGCATGGTTGAACCCGTATAGGTATATCAATTCCAGTTATTCTAGCGGATATGGTAATGCCGGGGGAGACAAGAATTATGAGAATAGCCATCCAGATTGGCTTTTAGAATGGAATAACGGTGGTCAAACGTGGACAATTCTCAATCCTGCTTTACCAGAAGTTAAGCAGAGAATTGTAGATGTTATCGCCGATATAATGAGCAAATACGATATTGACGGTGTCATTTTTGATGACTATTTCTACCAGAATGGTCTTCCTGAAAGTTATGACGCTGCCGATTACACAAAATATACAGAAGGCGGAGGCACGCTTTCACAAGCCGATTGGCGTAGAGAGAACGTTAACGATATGGTAAGAATGGTAAATGCCTATATCAAATCCACAAAGCCGTGGGTGCGTTTTGGTATTGGTCCAGCCGGCGTAGCGGGAAAACCAGAAGTAACAGCCAAGTACGGATTGCCTGCTTGTCCAGGAAGCGACTGGCAGTATAATGGCATCAGTTCAGATCCTTTGGCATGGCTTGCGGAAGGCTCGATAGATTTTATCTCTCCACAGGTCTATTGGAATATAGGAAATGAAAATGCGGATTTTGCGAATATCACTCCATGGTGGTATATGGCTTGCAAGAAGTTTAACCGCCATTGCTATATCAGTCAAAGCCTTACGGGAAATTTCGGAAAGGCGGGCAGTCTTGACGAGTTTGTTAATCAGGTTGAGATGATACGTTCTTCCAATGAGCAGGAAGCGTGCGGATATGTATTCTTTCCATGGAGGTTCTGCAAAAACTATACAAAGGAAATTAATGGAGTAAAGACTAATATCCCGACCTATTTCCGACGCAATGTCTATGCGCATAAGGCACTTTCTCCCGTTGTTACTTGGATGCCTTCCAAAGTGTTGGGAAAAATAAGCAATTTGACCCGAAATGGAAGAAAGTTGACATGGACAGGAGAAGATAATGTCAAGTATTCTATCTATGCTGTTCCAAAGAGCGTCAAGCAGTCCGAATTCCGCAAGGAACAGGAGTATTTGATGGGTATCAGTTATGAAGCGTCATACAGTATTCCAGAGACAAATCCGAAATACCCGGAGCAAGGCGTTTCAGATGCTGATTTGGACAAATATAATTACGCCGTTTGTGTTCTTGACCGCTATGGAAATGAGTATGCCGCGTTCTTTACAGATCCGGAAGCGGCAGATGCAAAGGCTCCGGTATTGACTTATCCTACAAATGGAGTTGAAACGCCGTCGTTCTTTAACTTTAAGTGGGAAGGTAATGGCCAGAATTATGAGTTGGTAGTAGCAGAGGATTCTGAATTGAAAAATATTGTATATAAAACAGAATTGTCAGACCAGTATAAGTTTTCGGCAGATGTCTATGGCTTTGAGGCAGGAAAAACATATTATTGGAGAGTCAGTTCAAGGGTAAACAATGTTGGAGAGTTGAAATCAGAAGTCCGTTCCTTTAAGGTAGATGAGTTTAGAGTAAAAACACCTATTGAAGGAAGTGATGCTGTTGCAGACAATCCAGAAATATCCTGGTCAGATGTTGAAGGAGCCGACAAATACAAACTTGAAATATCCAAGTCTAAATTATTTAAGAAAGTTACTGTTGTCAGAGAGGTAAAAGAGGCTAAGTGCCAAATTGAGCCTTATCTTTTGTCAGGAAATACCACTTATTATGTTAGAGTAAGCACAGAAGTCAATGGCAGGTCGTTTTTTACGAAAGAGTCAAGTTTTAGGACAGTATTGATAGAAGGAGTAAAGCCTGAAATTGTCAGACCTTTAGAAAATGGTCAGACATTGTACTCAAACAATACAGTAGATGTATCCCCACAGAGAGGAATTACTGTTCTGAGAATTATGATTAGTCCGAATGAAAGATTCTCCGCACGTTCATCTTACAGTGGCACATTTACTCAGTTCGAGACTTCAACGCCAGAGTTGTCAACAATCAAGGTTGGTTCGTCTAAACTTGCAGATGGCAAGACTTACTATGTCCGTGCACAGGTTTCTTATATTGGAGCCGAGGGAGGAACAGTGACAAGTGAATGGTCTGATGTAAAGACTTTTGTTTACAGTTCAGAGCAGGGTGGCGTTTCGTCAATTACAGGAGCAGCACTCCATTATGCAGATGGCATTCTTATGACGGGAATGCCGGGTGCTTCAGTTGCTGTTTACGGTATTTCGGGTGCATTGGTAGGAAGTTATACATCTGACAGAGCCGGCAATGCAGATTTGACAATCCTACCGTCGGGAGTATATGTTGCCAAAGTTTCAGATGGCATAAAAGTTGAGAATATTAAAATCGTGAAATAATAAAACCATTAGAAAATGAAGAAAATTTGTCTATTCTTAATGACAGCCGTTCTCTTCCTTGCCAATTCGGTGGAAACGTCGGCGGTTAAGAGAGAGCAGCGGGCAACTTGGATGTCAGCGTACACCAATTGCTGGCCAACGAGCCAAATTACGGAATCAACAGCGAATAATCACAAGCGTATTTGCATCAACAACCTTGACTCATTGCAGAAGAATAACATGACAACAATTTATTACCATGTTAGGACGATGTGTGATGCAATGTATGATTCAAAGTATGAACCGTGGTCAAGTTATGTTTCAGGCACTCGTGGTCAAGCCCCGGTTTTTGACCCGTTTGCATATCTTATCGAGAATGCACATGCCCGCGGTATTGAGGTATATGCATGGTTGAACCCGTATCGTTATCTTAATAGTATCTATGCTGATAACTATGGCTCTGAGGGAGGTGACAAAAACTATGAAAACAGTCATCCGGATTGGTTGATAGAATGGAAAAACGGCGACAGAATGTGGACAATTCTTAATCCGGCATTGCCAGAGGTTAAGCAGCGTATTGTTGACGTTGTTGCTGATATTATGAGTAAATATGATATTGACGGTATCGTTTTCGACGACTATTTCTATCAGAGTGGTTTGCCATTGAGTTATGATGCTGCAGATTACGAAAAGTACAAGTCTGCAGGCGGAACATTGTCACAAGGCGATTGGCGACGTGAAAACGTTAACGATATGGTCCGCAAGGTTAATGCCTACATCAAGTCAACAAAGCCATGGGTTCGCTTTGGTATCGGTCCTGCCGGTGTTGCTTGCGGTACTAACTTGAAAGCCGTTGCCGACAAGTATGGAATCGAGCCGTGTCCTGGTAGCGACTGGCAGTATAATGGAATCTATTCAGACCCTATCGCATGGTATAAGGAAGGTTCTATTGACTTTATGTCACCGCAGGTTTATTGGGTTATTGATGGAACAAATGACTATAGAGCAGTATCTACATGGTGGTATAAGGTTGCTGCAAAGTTTAACCGCCATTGCTATATCAGCCAGGATTTGTCAAATTCAGCAAGTGGAGTTGCTGCTTTTAGCGAATTCCTTAACGAAATTGACGTTACTCGTACAGCAGACGAAACAGGGGCACCAGGAACAGTTTATTTCCCATGGAAGAGCCTTAAGGCACGCACGCAAAGGGTAAATCGCAAGAATCAGTTTATGTTGAATTATTTGCGTTATAATGCATTCCAATATAAAGCCCTTACTCCAGCCGCAACATGGATTAATGTAGAGTGCCCAGGACAGGTTTCTTCTGTTAAGCGTAATGGCAGAAGCATTACATGGAATGGCCCGTCTAATGTCAAATACACAATCTATGCAGTGCCAAAGGATATTGCATTTGCCAACTTCCACAAGGAAGAGGAATATTTGAGAGCAATTACATATACTCCGTCATGGGAAGTTCCGGCATACGACAGCAAATATGCTAATTTCGGCATTTCAGACGCAGATTTGGACAAGTATAACTATGCAGTCTGTGTTCTTGACCGTTTTGGCAACGAGTATAGTGCTGTTTTTGAAGGGGCAACAGTCGTTCCCTCAGAGAAGCCAGTAATAACGTATCCTACGAAAGGAGCCAAGGCACCAGCGGTTTTCGATTTCAAGTGGACAGGCAAGGCGTCAACATTTGAGATTGCGATTGCAACTGATGCAGAGATGAAAAATGTGCTGGTTAAAAAAGAGGTCAGTGGCAACTATGTAAAGTCTTCAGATGTATATGGCTTTGAGGCGGAAAAGACTTATTATTGCACCGTTACAGCACGAGATAATAATGCTACAGAAACACGTTCAGATGTGGTTCCATTTACAGTAGATGTATTGCGTATCACGTCACCTGTTACGGGAGCAACGGGTTGTGAAGATAACTTGACTATCACATGGTCAACAGCAACACCAGGTGCTGTTCTCCGCATTGCTTCAGAGCCATCAATGCAAACTGTTGTTTATGAGGTAAAGACAGATAAGAACTCTCATAAGGTGCCTGAATTTACTTTGTGTGGCAATGCAACATACTATGCGCAAGTGGCAGCAGGGGAATTGGCAACTAAGGTTGTTAGTTTCACTGTTAAGAATATCGTTCCTTCAGTTCCTGTATTTACCAATCCGACAGTAAACGGACAGACAATCTATTCAAATCACCGCATTTGCTTGGAGCCAGAACGTGGAATATACTTGTCAAGAATAGAGGTGTGTGCAACTCAGTCGTTCGGAACACGTTCTTCTTATATATTCAATGGCAAGGACTTTACATTTATGACACCACATTTGTCAGAGGTAAGGGTTGGTCCGTCAACAAATTCTCCACTTCTTACCGACGGTAAAACATATTATGTCCGTGCAAGGTACACATACTATAATGAGGCAGGCAAGTCAACAGAAACAGAGTATTCACCTGTAATGTCATTTGTTTATAATAAGGACGCTGGCATCCAGTCACTTGAAGTTGCAGATGTTATAATTTCAAATGATGTATTGCAGACAGAGGAAGCCGATGCTTCAGTAAATGTATTTACGCTTGACGGCAAACTTGTAATGACAACAGTTACAGATTCAAATGGCGACGCATCGCTTGAAGAAATGGACGGCGGTTCATATATTGTAACAGTAGTTGTTGGAGGTAAGAAGCATTCTTTGAAGTATATCAAGTAATAAGAATATCATATCATTAGCTGCGCCAGTCTCTACGGATAACCGTAGAAGGCTGGCGTACTTTTTTTGAGGGTTTTAAGTTAAAAAGGGTTTTTCTCTGTCAGAATAGAGATTAAATAACTATCTTCGCATTTTGAAGAGAATTAAAGGATGGCAAAGAATACAACATCGTTGGTACAGGAGCAAAAACAGGTACTGTGGCAGTCGCCACAGCAGATAATGCTTGGGAAACTGCTGGAGATGAATGGTATTGAACTTGAGGAAAAAGTCCGTAACGAACTTGAAGTTAATCCCGCCTTGAAATCTTCAGAAGAAACAGAAGGCGATTATTCTGGAAATGAAAGTTCAGCAGGCACGGAATATGAAGACGGCGAAGGACTTGAGCAACCGTACAAGCAGGAAACAGCAGAAGAGATGCAAAAGAATGATTATCGTTCTGAAGATGATATTCCTTCTTATCGCCTTGAGGCAAAGAATTATAGCGTAAATGATGAGTACTATATTCCAGAAGCGGTAGAGGAAAGCACATTGTCAGATTATCTCTTAGAGCAGATGTCAGAGCGAGAACTAACCGAAAAGCAGAAGGCGATTGCTGATTACCTTATAGGGAGTATCGATTCCAACGGCTATATGCTTCGCAGCCTTCAGGATATATCCGATGACCTGATTTTGTCAGAAAATATAGATGCATCAGTATCTGAGATAGATGATGTTTTCCAGATTATACGCAGTTTTGATCCGGCAGGTGTTGGGGCGGTAAATCTCCGTGACTGCCTTCTTTTGCAACTTGAGCGGCTGAAGGGGACCTTGAGAAATCGTCGTGCATACGAGATTATCGACAAGTATTTTGATGCGTTTTCAAAAAAGCATTATGATAAGATAATAGAGTCGATGCAACTAAGCCGTGATGAGTTTGAAGAAGCCTATGAGGCCATTTTACCATTAAATCCCAAGCCTGGAAATGAATATTCAGGAGGGACAAATGACAACTCACAGCATATCAATCCCGATTTTAGGGTAGAGGTACAAGACGACCGTAGCATAACACTGACACTGCTAAACAGAGTTCCAGATTTGCAGATAGAGGAATGCTTTGAAGCCGAATACGGCAAGTTGCAGGAGCAGAAGCATCTTAGCCGGAAGGAAAGGGAGCAAAACCGTTTTATTATAGATAAATACGAGTCGGCAGAGGCGTTTATCAATGCCTTGAAGCAAAGGCAGAAGACCCTATACAGTATTGGTATGGCTATAGTAAAGTGGCAGTCAGATTTTTTCTTTACGGAAGATGAAATGGATTTGCGTCCGATGGCATTGCGTGATATTTCAGAAATAACAGGCTTTGACCAGTCTGTAATATCTCGGGCTACGGCAAAGAAATATCTTGAGACAGAGACACGCATTTATCCGTTGAAGACATTTTTTGTAAGCAAGATAACCAATGAAAGCGGAGAGGATATTTCTTCTCGAGAAGTACAGGCTATATTGCGAGAGATTATTAATAACGAAAACAAAGACAAACCATATTCAGACGAGCAGTTGGTTCATCTGCTGAAGGCACAGGGTTACGATATAGCCCGTCGGACAGTAGCAAAGTACCGTGACAAGATGCAGATACCAGTAGCCCGACTGCGCAAAGAATTGTAAGATATGAATACAAATAAAGTAATAATAAGTTTTGAGCAGAAAGCAATGCGGGTTATCCACTATGTATCCGTGTTTTTCTCAACTTTGTTGACGCCTTTAATGATGCCCACTTATGGTATTATAGTGTCGTTGTGGATGTCGAGTCTGCTTGTGTTGACCTTGCCGACAAAGATGACCGTTCTTGGAGTTGTTTTTCTAATAACTGGTGTGGTTCCGGTCCTGTCGTTTATACTTTTGAAATATCTTAAAATAATAGATGATATTCATTTAAATGGTCGCAAAGAGCGATTGTTGCCCTATGTTATAATGATAGTCTGCTATGTTTCAACAGCCATCTATCTCTTTATGATAAATGCTCCCGAATGGATGTGGATGTTTATGTTTGGAGGCGGTTGTGCTGCACTTGTTTCTCTGATAATCAATTTTAAATGGAAAATCAGCGCACACATGGCAGGAATAGGCGGATTAATAGGTCTTTTATGTCGCATAAATGCAGGTGGCGACGGGGCATTTGACTTGTTGCCGGTTATTTGTGCAACAATCTTTGTGGCAGGAATCCTGGGGACCTCTCGCGTGGCGATGGAGCGTCACACTGTGATGCAGGTTCTTGCAGGAACATTAAATGGATTTGTGTGGGTATATTTCTTATAAAAAGCAATACAATATGAAACCGTTGGTAAGTATAATCATGGGTAGCACCTCCGATTTGCCAATTATGGAAAAGGCAGCGAAGTTGCTTGATGAGTTTGAAATTCCTTTTGAGATGAATGCGTTGTCGGCACACCGCACACCTGTTGAAGTGACAGAATTTGCGGTAAATGCAAAGGCACGCGGCTTGAAGGTTATTATAGCGGCTGCTGGTATGGCTGCTCATTTGCCTGGCGTTATCGCAGCGCAAACAACAGTTCCAGTTATCGGTGTTCCAATCAAGTCAACATTTGACGGTATGGACGCATTGCTTGCAATCGTTCAGATGCCTCCGGGTATTCCAGTGGCAACAGTTGGCGTTAATGCTGGTATGAATGCGGCAATTCTTGCCGTTCAGATGCTTGCCGTTTCTGATGAGGCTATTGCAGATAAATTGGCACAGTATAAGTCTGATTTGGCGAAGAAGATAACAAAAGCAAACGAAGAATTAGCAAGAATAAGTTATAAATACAAAGTGTAATGACATCGATTTTCAATTATCGTCGCCGTCGTTCGTCGGAGGTTGAAATCGGTAACGTTCCACTTGGAGGCGGCAACCCAATTCGCATACAGTCAATGACTTCCACATCAACAGATGATGTTGAGGGTAGTGTGGCCCAGAGCAAGCGAATTTTTGACGCTGGGGCAGACTATGTCCGCTTGACGGCGCAAGGCGTTAAGGAAGCCGAGGCAATAGGCAAAATCCGTGAAGAACTGCATTCGGCGGGTTATTGTAAACCGCTTGTTGCAGATATTCACTTTAATCCTCGTGCTTTGCATTTGCTTTGCTGCGGAGGTGACAGATAAGGTGCGTATCAATCCGGGTAACTTTGTTGATGCGGCAAGGACGTTCAAGAAATTGGAGTTTACCGATGAGGAGTATCAGAAGGAAATAGAGCGAATCAGAGAGAAATTTATTCCGTTCCTTGAAATATGTAAAGAGCATAAAACGGCTATCCGTCTTGGCGTTAACCACGGTTCCCTATCCGACAGGATTATGAGCCGCTATGGCGACACTCCTTCTGGTATGGTCGAGTCTGTAATGGAGTTTCTGCGAATATGCCGTGAGGTTGATTTCAATAATGTTGTTATCTCAATCAAGGCATCGAATACGGTAGTAATGGTGGAAACCGTTCGCCTTCTTGTTTCGACAATGGATTCGGAAGGTATGTCATATCCTTTGCATCTTGGCGTTACAGAAGCCGGAGATGGCGAGGACGGACGTATTAAGTCGGCTGTTGGCATCGGGGCGTTGCTCTCGGAAGGTCTTGGAGATACTATCCGAGTATCGCTCAGCGAGGAGCCGGAATTGGAAATACCTGTTGCAAAGAAACTTGTTGACTATATTGCTTGTCGCGAGGGTCATGCTGAAATAAAAGGAGATTGCTATCCTGGTTACAATCACATTTGCCCTGAGCGCCGTCCTACTGATGCAGTTGGTATTATAGGCGGTACAAACCATCCGATTGTTGTATCCTCAATTTTTGCTGAAGAGGTTGCTGAAGAGGAGTTTACTCCTGATTTCCATTGCGGGGATTCAGTTTTTGTTGAGGCAGATGCTTCCGAATGCGCTGCAGAAGTTGCTTCAAGGGCAGAGGGTAAGGTTATCTTATTGCGTTCTCACCATGTGAACGCAGTAGGAGAGATTCAGGCGTTTATCCACGCATTGACAGCAATTGGAAACCGCACGCCGATTGTCGTTGCGATGAGTTATGATGATACCGACGAGGAAGACTTGCAAATCAAGTCAGGAGCTGATTTTGGAGTACTCCTTCTTAACCGCTTAATCGACGGTATTATGATTGATTCTCCTAAAGTTGCAGTGCCGTCAATATCCGTACGTTATTCATTTGCGATATTACAAGCCGTCCGCCAACGCATAAGCAAGACCGAGTTTATCTCTTGCCCGAGTTGCGGACGTACCCTTTTCAATTTGCAGGAAACCGTCAAGACAATCAAAGCGGCAACCTCTCACCTTAAAGGATTGAAAATCGGTATCATGGGTTGCATTGTTAATGGTCCTGGAGAAATGGCAGACGCTGATTATGGCTATGTCGGTGCAGCGGCAGGAAAGGTGAGCCTATACAAAAATAAGGAGTGTATAGAGCGTAACATTCCTCAGGAGCAGGCACTTGAGCGACTTATACAGATTATCAAGGAAAACGGCGACTGGATTGAGAAATGAAAACGCCAGTTGAAGTAATAGAGGCTGCTTCGAATGCTGGAACATCGAAGGCAGCCCTTTCCGATAAAGGAGGCGGGCGCTTTTGGCTGCTGGCTGTCCTGGCTGGAATCTATATTGCAATGGGAGGAACGCTTTCTGTTATCTTGGGATATGGTTTCCCGGAGATAACCGCTGCCAATCCGTCGCTCCAAAGACTGCTTAGCGGTGCTGCTTTCCCTTTGGGACTGATACTTGTAGTTATCCTCGGGGCAGAACTCTTTACGGGCAATAATGCCGTATTGATGCCTTCTGTGCTTTCTGGGAGAATCTCCGCCTTTTCAGTGCTGAAAAACTGGGTATTAGTTTATTTTGGCAACTTTCTCGGAGCCTTGTTTTTTACGACGGTATTTGTCTATCTTAGTGGTTTGACGTCAGCCGAACCTTATCACGGAGCCGTTCAGCACATAGCGGAGGCTAAGGTGTCAATGCCGTGGGGAGTAGTTTTTATCAAGGGAATAGCAGCAAACTGGTTTGTCTGCCTTGCAGTGTGGCTTGCCACAACGGCAACAACTATGCCAGGCAAGATGATTGGCTGCTGGCTTCCTGTAATGACATTTGTCGCCCTCGGTTATGAGCACTCCATCGCGAATATGTTCTTTATTCCAATAGGAATAATGGAGGGGGCAAGAGTGACTATTCACCAGTTCCTAATCGACAATCTCGTTCCTGCAACGATAGGCAATATCGTGGGCGGTGCGCTCTTTGTCGGAACAGTTTATTGGTATATAAACAAAAAAACTAAATAAAACCAACTATGAAAAAATTAATTTTATCACTATGTGCAATGTTTATGTTGCTGAGTGCGTCAGCAGCAAAAAAGTCAGTTAAGATAATGACTTTCAACGTTCGTTGTGTAGTAGAAGCCGACGGATTGAACCAATGGAAAAACCGTAAGGATTATGCGGTTAACCTATTGAAGTTCTATAAGCCAGACCTTTTCGGGGTTCAGGAAGCCACACACCAGCAGATGGTTGATATTCAGTCAGGATTATCAGATTATGCCTATGTTGGAGTTGGCCGCAGTGACGGCAAAACGGGGGGCGAGTATTCTGCAATCTTCTATGAAAAAGTCCGTTTTGAAGTTAAGGATAGCGGAACATTCTGGCTTGCCGAAGGAGAAAAGACCAATATACCAGGTTCTTTAGGCTGGGATGCCGATTATCCCCGCATAGCAACGTGGGCGATTTTCAAGGATAAGAAAACAGGCAAGAGTTTCTTTTATTTGAATACCCACCTTGACCATATTGGTGTTCAGGCTCGTCACAATGGTGCAAAACTGCTTCTTGACATTGCGAAGATCCATTCAAAAGGTTTGCCTGTTGTTATGACTGGCGATTTCAATGCAGAACCTGCAGATGACCCTATTCTCGTTTTGACGCAACCGGAAGACAAGTCATTTGTCTTGACCGACAGCAAGAGCGTTTCAAAACTTGTCTATGGTCCGGAAGGAACATTCCACGATTTTGGCAGAATAGAGTTTGAGAAACGTCCGCGATTGGACTACATTTTCATCAACGGCAAGATGTCAGTTAAATATCATGCTGTACTTACTGATAATTTGGGTAAGTTGTATCCGTCGGATCACCATCCTGTAATTGCAAAAATAGAATTTGAATAATGAGATTAAGCGTATATAAGAAACACATAAAATCGATATTAAAATTAGGATTTCCTATTATTGTAGGGCAATTGGGCGTAATTGTTGTAGGCTTTGCCGATACGTTGATGGTGGGCCATTACAATACCTCCTCACTTGCGGCAGCGTCGTTTGTCAATAATATAATGAATCTGGTAATTGTGCTGATAATGGGATTTTCCTACGGAATAACGCCGATAGTAAGTTCCTTAAACGCACAAGGAAACAGTTCGGAAGTGGGGCGTAAGATGCACGACGCTCTGCTTGCGAATATGCTGTTTACGGGGCTTTTGATAGTTGTGATGATTGTCCTTTACTTCTTTCTTGACAAGTTGGGACAGCCTGATGAGTTATTGCCGCTAATCCGGCCTTACTACATTATCAGTTTGATATCCATTGCATTTGTAGCAATATTCAACGTTTGCCGTCAGTTTGCCGACGGATTGACCTTTACTTCAATCGCAATGTGGCTTCTGATTGGCAGTAATGTGTTTAATATCGTTTTCAACTATCTTCTTATATACGGAAAACTATTTTTCCCGGAACTCGGTCTTGTTGGGGCGGGATTGAGTACTCTTGGAGCAAGAATGCTTTCTGCTATTGTTTTCATTTTTATCATTCTTAGAGCAAATCGGTTTAAGAAATATGTTGACAGTTACCGTGTTAGTCATAGCAATGCCAAATCCATAATGGATATAACAAAGGTTTCGTTACCAATCTCGCTTCAGTTGGGAATGGAAACAGGAACGTTTACATTCAGTTGCGTTATGGTCGGTTGGATTGGAGCCATACAGTTGGCAAGTTATCAGGTAATGGTAACGATAGGCACACTCGGATTTATGTTCTATTACGGCATTGGAGCGGCAATGGCAATCAGAGTTGCCGCATATATGGGCACGAAGGATTTTGTTAATGTCCGCAGGGCAACTTATGCAGGACATATAATACTTATGGGGCTTGCACTATTGGCATCTCTTGCATTTTTCTTTGCTGGAGAAACCCTTATCCGTTTCTTCACAAGTGATGCGGCGGTAATAGCAATAAGTATGACCCTTATACCGCCACTCATCCTTTATCAGTTTGGCGATGCAACGCAGATTTGCTATTCCAATGCGCTTAGAGGTACGTCGCATGTGGTATCTATGATGTGGATTGCCTTGTTTAGTTACGTTATTGTCGGCTTGCCGTCTGGTTATATTTTGGCATTCCCTATGGAACTTGGCGAAGTGGGTGTATTCTATGCGTTCTCGGTATCATTATTCCTTGCCGCAGGACTATTCCTCTGGCAGTTTATGAAAAACTCAAAAAGGGCAGAATAGACGGTTGCTTATAAATTTAAACAGGGAGTGTTCATCAGTGAGAGCACACCCTGTTTCTTTTATCGAAAATCACCCCAATCAGTGTAACTGCAACGGTATATCCATTTCAAGTTTTCCGGATTCGAAACACGGAAAGGAGCATAGGTAGTAAATCCGAGTGGTTTCCCGTTTTCATCATATCCTATTTCATCCAAAATCGTTTGCATTTCATATCTGGAATTTTGAATGTATTGGTATGAATAGCCATTTTGTTTCGTATCATTTGGGTGTAAGCCAGTAGGAAAGTCTTTTGGGAAATCAGACTGGTCAGGTATGTTAAAGGTATTGTATTCTGTAGGAATTAATACCACTTTTGAGAAAATACACCTATTGGCAATATAAACTTTGTCCGTTTTCAGTCTGCTGTCAGCGGGTTGCTCAACAAAAGCGACCTTATATGAAGGCAAGTAAGATTTCTTGGTAAAACCTTCTACTGTAAATTTCTCGCTTTTGTTTTCTGTCGCTAAGGCTTTGTTTTGCTTTTCGGAAATAGGGAGACCCTGAGCATTAAGATACACTATCGGGTTGTTTCTCAAAGATGCAGCAACTGCGGATATGTTATTGCCATTATAGATAATATCATCAGAATAAACATCATCTTTACAAGAAGAGAATAGACCTATGGACAAAAAAGCAATGATTGTTTTGTTATTTATTAAATTCACCCCAGTCGTTATTATTGTATTTATATTTCCATATTAGTTGTTCAGGTGTGCCAACTCTAAATGGCATATAAGATGTAAAGCCAAGGCTTTGTCCAGATATATTATATGAAATCTGGTTTATTATCGTTTCTAAATCATATCTGTCTCCATTAGTCGATTTGCTAATTAATACAGCATTATATCCTGGCTTCTTTTCGTCTAGCGGATTAAATCCAGTCTTGGATTTCTCATTAAAAACCTCAGCAGAAGGAATAGATAAAATATATCCATGAGGTATTGTTATTGAGTATTTGTATTTGTATTTATCAACTAAATAGATAACACCTGTTGATAACCTATTATCCATAGGTTGGCTGGTAAATGAAGTCTTATAAGAACTTATGTATTCTTTAGATGTGAATCCTACAACTGTTATGTTTTCACCTACGGCAAATTGGGATATGTTATCATAAACAAAATCTTTAGAGGAGCATTTTTGTTTCTCTGAAAGTTTGCTTGAAAGGATAATAGTTTCCCCATAACTGTTAGTTCTTGTAATGGCTTCTTCTGAATTTTGCATTTCTTTTTGATTGGAACCTTCTTTCGTCGTTATGTTTGGTTCTGTGTTTTCATTACAAGAAGATAAGATGAATAATGAAAGAACCAATAAATATAAGTTTTTCATATCTTTTAAATTTACTTGTTACAAATATATAAAAAAAGATTGAAGAATACAACTGTTTTGTGTTAAGAAAAGATAATTTGGTAGTTTCGTGGTTTCATTTGTTGAAATTAAAAGGAAAGGTGTATTATTTATAGTTTATTCCTTTGCATATCTTTTAGAACCAGAGGGAGAAATGCTGGACTGGGAGTTTGGGGTTGCAGACAACGACGCCAAACTTTCCGTTTGAAAAACTCATGCCTCCGGTTAGTTTTGACTTTGTTTCTTCCCAAATTTCTTCTCCTAATTCTTTTTTGCAAATGCAACTGACTATAATCGTGCATTTGCTTGAAATGAATTTGTCGATAAGGCGGGATGCATATTGATAAGAAGTGTCGTCGATGTCGTTTATAACAATAAACGGCATATCGGCAGAGTTGCTGTAGTTTTCTATGCAATGCTCGGCAGAGGAGAATTTGTTAATTCTGTCAGCCATTTTTTCTGTTGACTTTGCGAAAAAATCGAATTGCGAAGGCTGGATATTGCAGATATGCAGTTTAGATTTTGATGATACGGAGAGCAGGGCAACAGTAGAAATGCCATAGTTTGTTCCAATCTGAAGTATCTCTTTTGGATTAAAGAAATTCGTTATCCTAAACATCATCTTTGCGTCTTTCAGCGACATAATCTTTGGATGCTTTATCCCTCTTTCTTTTGACATTGCCTTTATTTCCTTATGGCAAGCGTCGATTCTCTCGTATGCGTAGTAGGGTAGCCTTTCTTTCAGAACTTTGAGCACAAAACGGAAAGCAAAGGGTGAGTGAATGCCAAACCCTCTGCTTTTCCTTATTCTGTTTAGAGCAGTGTAGTATCTTTTAATCTTTTTGCTCTTTTTCATTCTCTTCAGGCTTCTTGTATAGCAGAACAGCAGCAATCATAGCGAGGTATATTGCCGCTATTGCAATAAATGCAATGGTTTGAGAGGTTTTAGTAGATTGCGGGTCGAAGCGGAAAACTATCTCATGCTTTCCAGCCGGCACATTCAAAGCCCTTAGAACATAGTTTACGCGTCCTATTTCAGCTTCTTTGCCGTCGATGGTAGCATTCCAGCCCCAAGGGAAGAAGATCTCTGAGAATACAGCCAAACCGCCGTTTTTTGAAACAGAAGTATATCGCAACTCGTTTGGCTTATATGAAGTTTCATAGATTGTGTCGCCTGGAGATTTTGTAATAGCCTTTCCGAGAACGCCCTCAAAAGCCTTGTCTGCAACTGCACGGTTTGCCGGCTTCAAAGTAGATAGGGCATCCATTTCCTCTTTTGCTCCGTTAACGTAGTTCAAAGTGTCAACAAACCAGCAGTTGCCAAGTGCTTCAGGGTTTTGCTGCACTGTTGTATCGTTGAATATGAAGTATTTAGCATTAAGCATATTAAGCACCTCAAAATTGTTTTTCTCAATTTGATGAGAGATGAGGTCTTGGTATCTTGTCAACTTTGCAGCATGGTAACCGCCGATACACTTATGGAAATAAGACGGCATTGCATCGCCGAAGCGAGAAACGTCCATAACCCTGTAGTTCGGGTCCTTATCCTTTAAAATCATAAGGTCAGCCGGTCTTGGGTCAATTTGGTTCGCTGTTGACAATGGCTTTGGAGAGAATGAGTTAGTGTTGAGGTATCGTTTGTTGATTGCAAACATATCGAAAATCACTATTGCAATCATTCCAGCCATAAATACTTTTGTCTTGATTTTGTTTTTGAACAGCAGGAAGAAAGCGCCCAAGCCGAGAGCAAGGAATAGCAGCGACCTTGTGGCATCGGACTGAATCATACCGAGGCGGGCTTGCTCCAACTCGTAGAAGATGGCTGACAAGTCGTAGCCTTGGCTTTCATATCCAGATTTCAAATCAAGTTCCTCCGGTGTGATTACGTTACCGAATATTGTTGGTGAAATAAGAGCGATAAGGCAGAAGAAAACAGGCACCCCGAATGCGAGGAAGAATTTTGCGGAGTTCTTCTTGAAGAAGTCAGGAGTGTCGATAATATTTTGCAATGCAAGTATAGCCAACAGTGGCATTGTGAATTCCGCAATGACGAGAATGCTTGAAACTGTTCGGAACTTGTTATATAGAGGGAAATTATCTATAAACCAGTCAGTAAACCACATCATGTTGTGACCCCACGCAAGGAAAAGAGATAGGACTGTAACAACCACCAAAGCCCATTTGACAGGACCTTTGACAATCATAACCCCAAGCAAGAAGAGTGCGAAAATGATAGCGCCAACATATACAGGACCGTTAGTCATCGGTTGGTCACCGAAATATTGCGGAAACATTTTCAGGTTTTCGGCTGTATTGTAGTCAATTTCACCTTTCATAGCCTTTTCCTTAACAGACGGCAGGTCCCCCACGCTTGTAGGAATATTTCTGCCGTGAGTAGGGATGATTGTTGCACCACCTTTAACGTTAGGGATTAGCAAGGTAAATGATTCGCTTTTACCGTAACTCCAAGCTGTAATGTAGTCCTTGTCAAGACCTCCCTTAGTTGAGTTCGGAGTGCTTGTAGCGAGTTCGGAGTGACCGCCTCGCATAGTGTATTTGCTGTATTCGTATGTGTTATAAAGGCTTGGCAAGTTTGCAGCAACGGCTAGAACAGCGGCAATTGCGAGGAAGCCAGTTGCCGTTCCCCATTGCTTAACTTTTTTCTCTTTGTAGAGCTTGCAGAAGTATGCAATCACTAAAGCTATGATAACGAAAAGGAAATAGTAGGTCATTTGCGGGTGATTTGCAGCGAGTTGCAGCATTCCGAAGAAAGCCGCGAGGGCAGTTCCTGCAAGGTATCTGCCTTTGTAGCAGAGAACAATACCAGCAATTGTTGGCGGAACGTAGGCAAGAGTGGCGAATTTCCATATATGTCCTGCACCGATAATGATAAAGAAGTATGTTGAGAAACCGTAAGCCAACGCACCTAATATTGCGAGATACCATTTTACTTTGAAAGCGAGCAGTAGTATATAGAATCCGAGCATCATAATGAAAACGAGGTTTGCCGGGTTCGGCAACCAGAGGCTGTATGCTCTTTCGATTGCGGTTATCCATTTGTTGCTTTCATAGGAAGGAGAGATTTGGAAAGTAGGCATACCCGAGAAGAGGGAGTTTGTCCAACGTGTTGTTTCTCCTGTTTCGTCTTCAAAAACCTGAGCCTCATGGCCGTTTGAGATACCTTGAACGGTATCATGCTGTCGGAGAACATTCCCTTCAAAGACGTCAGGATAAAAGTACGCCAATGAAATAACAAGGAAAACTGCTACTCCCAAAAATGGGAGTAGGAATTGTCTGCTTTGTATATTTTTCAATATCTCGTTGTTTTTCAGCCTTTCTAACATATTTGTAAATTTAAATTTGGTTGTAAAGGTACGCAAAATGAGCGTTATAAGCAAACCCCCTTGGCGGTGTATTTTTAATCGCAAGGGGGTTTGAGATGGGTTTTATGAATAATTTTATTCTTCTTCTATTTGCTGAATGGGTATTTCTCTATTCATACTTTGCTCAAGGGAAATCAAAGTTTCGGTTTCCTTAACTCCGTGAATCATCTGGATTTTGCTGTTAAGCAATTCCATAAGATGTTGGTTGTCACGTGCGTATAACTTTATTAGCATAGTGTATGGTCCAGTTGTGAAGTGGCATTCAACAACTTCTGGAATTTTCTCTAATTCAGGAACAACATTCTTGTACATGGAACCTTTTTCCAATTTGACACCAATATATGTGCAAGTAGTGTAACCTAAAACTTTTGGGTTAACATGATAACCAGACCCGGTTATAACATCAGTGTCAATCATTCTTTGGATTCTCTGGTGAATTGCAGCACGAGAAACTCCACAGACAACGGCAACGTCTTTTGAAGGAATGCGTGCGTTTTTCATCACGATTTCCAATATCTTTCTATCTAAATTATCTATTTTTTCCATAAAGAAATATTCTTGTTGCAAAGATATATCTTTTTTGGTGAAAATCATAGAATAATGGTGAATAATCTTGATGTTTTGATAGAAAAATGCTATTATTTATATGAAATTCTGTCATTTTCGTATTCTTTGCTTACTTTTTGATGAATTTGTAAATCGGTATTTTTGCGAACAAAGGACTTTTATACTGTATAATTTTGCGGTATAAAAAGTTTTGGGATAACATTAAATTTATTTATCATGGAAAAAGAAAAGAAAGAAGAAATGTTGGTAGAAGAACCGGCTCAGAAAGAGTTGGAAGAGGCAGTATTAAAGTATTTCGCGGACTGTCATCCTGAGGATGCTGAGAGTTTTGAATCAGTAATAGGTTTGTTGCAAGGTTTTGGTAGTGCTCCGAAAACTGATTTGCTACAGGCTGTATATAAGGGACTGAAGTATGATGCCGATGTAGAGGCTGCGCGTCATGAGGGGTATGTGAGCGGTGCTAATGAAAGTATTGACAATGAGAAGCTCCGACTGCAACCTATGCCGATTGATGACGGTGGAGTGAAAACCTCTGCTGATGATTTGCCGCTACTTTCTTACGTTAGACGAAGTGTTTGGGAATTGTAAACCGACAGATAATCTATTAACCATAAATCTAAAGACTATGAACGAATTTAAAATTGATTACAAAAAATTGTTTTTTATCGCCATTGGCGTGATTGCATTATTGCTTCTTATTAGTGTTGACAGTTGCTCTGTTCTTGCAATGCCGTTGGTAGCCGGCATCGCCGGTGGAAAGCATATCATAAATGAGCCGCTGACAGTAACGCGAAGTAAGGAAGCGTCGCCAGATTTGCTTGTTAATGAAATAGACCGACGCATTGTCAAGATTCGCCCAATGGCGACACCTATTGACCAATTGTCGCGATGGGCAGGAGCAAAGAAGGCTGGCAGTATGATTGTTGACTATTATTCTGTAGATACCCGTCCAACATCATCTGTTACTACCGAGGAATTTTCTGGGGCAACGGGTAGTTCCTTTCTTCCGTTGTCTAAAACAGGTGAGTTGACGCTGAAAGATGCAACTTCGTTTGAGCCGTCGGAAACAATTCTTGTGAAGGATGTTAAGGGTTATAAGTCCGACGGAAAGACTCCTGACAGTCAGGATTTGGTTATGTATATCCTCAGCAAAGACGGTAATGTTATCACCTGTAAGGCGATTAACGGACCTAAGAATCCCGAAGACGGTGAAATTCACGTTCCGAGTATTCCGTCCGGTTCGGTAATTGTCAGAATGGGTAGGGCTGCAGCGGAGTTAGACGTTCAGACGCCGCAGTTTGAGGCATTGCCAGTTAAGGAGCGTAATTATTGCCAAATTTTCAAGATGCAGATTGAGCAGAGCACACTCCACAAAATTGCAAATAAGGAGGTTGGCTGGACTTTCACAGATCAGGAGGAGGCTGCTATCTACGATATGCATCAGGGAATGGAGAAAAACTTCCTTTTCGGCGTAAAGGGCAGAGTGTTTGATCCAGCAAAGAATGAGGATATTCTGCTTACTGGCGGTATTTGGTCGCAGGCAGGTGGCGAGTATAAGTACAGCGTTGGAAAGTTGGATACAAATGGAGTTATCTCAATGATGCGTGCTGCTTTCACTGGTAATGCCGGTAATAAGCGAAAAGTTCTTATCGGCGGTTCGGGACTTATTGAGCAGTTGAACAAGTTGGAATCTACAAAAATGGTACTTGCAGGCGAGAATATCGTTAAGTGGGGTATTGATTTCTCTGAAATAAGTTCCAAGTTTGGTAAGTTGTATGTGCTCTTGTCTGAGATTTTCGATGAGTGCGGAATGGAGAATAACGGTATGATTATCGATCCTGAATATTTGCAGAAGTATAGCCATATACCATTTACGACAGAAGAACTCAATCTGAAAGTTGCGGGAGTTAGGAATACTGATGCCCTGGTACTTACCGAGGCTTCTTGCATGGTTCTCCGCTATCCGAAAGCACACTTGAGAATCATCGGAGCATAGCCGATATAACTACCTAAAAGGAGGTGCGCATTTTGACACACCTCCTATCTACATAGACAAAACCTCGTTCAATAATTTGGTCAAAAGTCTGCATTCCAATTGGATATTTCATAATTCACCTGTTTTTGAATTTTATAAGTGTAGATAAAAACTGAGAAAAAAAGAACTGCCTGGTGGAAACCAAACAGTTCTTTGTGCTATATATAAGGTGATTTATCTTATTTATTGCATTTCTCCTTGATAGATGCCTTGATTCTGTCAAAGATATCGTCAACAGAACCAGTGCCCTTGATTGGCAAGTATTTGCCTTCTTCAATGTAGAAGTCTTGCAATGGTTGAGTCTTGGAGTGATATTCAACGAGGCGTTTTTTAATAGTCTCAAGATTGTCGTCGTTTCTGCCAGAATCGATACCTCGCTTGATAAGGCGGTCGATGAGTTCCGGTTCGTCAACTTCCAAACCGATAACGGCATCTACTTGAGCATTCTTTTCAGCAAGCATAGTGTTAAGGGCTTTAGCCTGGTCGATAGTTCTTGGGAAACCGTCGAAGATAACGCCGTTTTTAGCCTCTGGAGTTGTGTCGAGGATTGATGACAGGATGCTAATCATCAAGTCGTCAGGAATCAAGTGACCCTCAGAGATATACTTGTCAGCGATTTTTCCTAATTCAGTTCCGCGTGCGATGTGGTCGCGAAGCACTTCTCCTGTAGAGATGTGGAATAGTCCATAGTGGGCTATTAGATTTTCGCTCTGAGTACCTTTACCAGAACCCGGAGCACCAAAAATTACGATATTAAACATCTTTCTTACCTTTCTTTTACAAGACGGCTTTTAGGATATTTAGAGGTTACTTTCTAAAATATAAATATCCTTAAGGTTTCTTGCCTTTTCATCAAGGTCAAGACCATAGCCAAGAATAAACTTTGATGGGATTTGGAAACAGCAGTAATCAACTTTAACGTCAACTTTTGCTGAATCAGGTTTTTGAAGCAGAGTGGCAAATTTTATTTCAGCCGGATTGAGTTTCTTTAGTTCTTCAACCAATTGGACAGCAGTGTAACCAGTGTCAACAATATCTTCAACTATGATAACTGTTCTACCTGTAATGTCAATATCAAAACCCAAAAGTTGCTTTACGCTCCCCGTTGATTCAGTGCCACAATATGATTTGAAGCGCACGAAGGTTATTTCAGCGTCAAAGTCAATTTCTCTGAAGAGGTCGGCGGCAAAAATGAAAGCCCCGTTGAGGACACCAATGAATAGTGGCGTTTTTCCTTCGCAGTCGCGTTTTATTTCTTTAGCAACTTCTTTTATCCTCTCTTGAATTTTTTCCTTCGTAATGTAAGGTACAAAAGTCTTTTGGTCTATTACAATTTTGTCCATATCGGTTTAAATAATTGTGCAAATTTAGTGATTTTTGCTTAGTGTTACAATATAAAGGCCGTTTTTATGCTAAAAAATAGCCCAAATATGTGTATTTATTTTACCAGCCGGCGGTGCATTGCTATTGCTGTTGCCTGTGAAGTTAGGAATCCAACGGCGGCAACGATGCCGATAATGGCGAGAATGTCTGTCCATTCAACAATGACTGGATAAGCATCGATAATCAGCGCTTGGGCGTTGGTGCTCATTTTTATTATGCCTGTATATTGCTGTACCAGACAGAGTATTAGTCCGATAATAATTCCACTGATTGCTCCAAAGAGGGATATCAGCCAGCCTTCAATGACAAATATTCTTGAAATCATTTTGTTGCTGGCACCTAAGGAGCGTAGCGTTGTTATGCTTTCATCTTTTTCAGTAATGATGATTGCGAGTGTGCTTATAATGTTAAATGACGCGATAATAAGGATGAAGCCGAGCAGGAGCAGGGTTATCCATTTTTCGGCGTTAATCATTTTCAGGGAGTGGCTGTGTTGCATTAACCTGTTTTGCACGGTGAATTGCGAGCCTAACGCAGAAGATATTTTTTGCATTAGGGCATCAATATTAGTGCCGGGTGCTGTCTGTATGTCAATGGAGGTGGCTTCGCCTTGGTCGTAGTCGAATAGTTCTCGGGCAAGGTTGATGTCGAGAATAACGTGCTCAGTGTCATAATCTTGCTGCTGGACTTCGAAAACGCCGGATATATATGTTGATTTAGAGCGGAATGCAGTTGTCGGGTTTGCTGGGTTTACTGCTCCCTTTCTCTTTGGGGTGTATATTTCTAAGGTGTTGAAATATCCGGGATGCGCATTTAGTGATATTGCCACGCCAACGCTGATAACGGAAAAATACTGGTTCCCCTTTGACAGGATGTATTGCCCGTCCTCTTTGACGAGGTCGCTGATGTTTGTCATCTTGGCAAAATCAGGAGTGACGCCTTTGACGGTTATCGGTATTTGCAGACCGTTATATGTGGCGAGAGCCCTGCTTTCGATTGACGGTGCAACGTAAAGAATGTTGCCACATTGTTTTACGGCGGTAATAATGCTGTCGGCGTTTGATATGTAGTTCGCGTTAGCGGCGGTGATTTTTATTTCCGGGTCAATTTGTGACAGTTTGTCGTTGACCAGTCCGCTAAACCCGTTAAAAACCGAAAGCACGCAAATCATAGCCATTGAAGTTACCGCTACCGCACAGATGGAAATCGCCGAGATGATATTCACCGCGGAATGAGATTTCTTGGAAAAGAGGTAGCGGAATGCTATCTTCAGAGGCAGGTGATTCATTGGGCTATTCTTGAGAGTCTTCTTGCTTTAGAAGGTTGTCGATATGCTCGATATAGTCCAAAGAGTCGTCGATAAAGAACGTAAGTTCGGGCATTTTTCTCAATTGGTGGCGAACTATTTTTGCCAATTCATAGCGAATGCTCTTTGCTGAGTTGTTGATGTTTGTGAGAATTTCTTCCGAGCGGTTAGAAGGGAAGATGCTCAAGTAGCCTCTCGCAACGCTGAGGTCTGGCGACACTCTAACGGCGCTGACGCTGACGATAACTCCACCCAGAGCAGCCGTTTGACGGCGGAAAATTTCGCTGAGTTCCTTTTGGAGCAATCTTGCTATTTTTGCTTGTCTTGTACTTTCCATATATGTTATTTGTTATGTTGTTTGCAAAGTTAATTTTTTAAGGCTTTGTTGCGCGGAGGATTTCTCTTTTTCCGTTTGGCGGACCTGGAAGTCTTTCTACGGTGAATCCTATCTTCTGCATCATTCTTCTGACAACGCCTTTTGCGCAGTAAGTTGTAAGTATTCCGCCGTTTGACATCGATTGGAATATCCTTGTGAACAGTTCTTCGCTCCACATTTCCGGTTGCTTTTCCGGTGCGAAGGCATCGAAATAAACGATGTCGATATTGCTTGGCAGTTCAACTGTTGGGTCTGTCAGGTCGCATTCCAGTTTGCAGATGCTGAAGTTTTCGGTTATCGTATGCAATTTTCCCCACGGTGCAGAGTGTAGCGCCTTTATCGTACCTGTATTGTCGAGTTCGAGGTATCCTGCCTCTTCGATAGTCGTTAATGGAAGCGGGTATAACTCGGTGGTGTAGTATTTTATTTTCTTGTCCGAGCAATGCGTTGCGGTGAGGAAAGCGTTTAAACCTGTTCCGAAACCTATTTCAAGGATGTTGACAGAATCTCTTTTGCATGCTTTTGTTCCGCATTCAATGAAGATATGCTTCGATTCGGTCATTGCCCCTTTGACGGAATGGTAGTGTTCGTCCATTTCCGGCAGGTAAAGGGTAGGGCTGCCGTCGGCTGTTGATTGGGCAATCCTTGTGTAGTTCCGCTTTTCGGTCATTTATTCGATAACTTTTTTCTTTCTAACCTCTTCAACTGTTTTCCAAACAAACATTTTGTCGCTTGGGCGGACTTTTTCATCAACGCGGATAGAGAATCTGTCGCCTTTGACAGCTTTTTCAACAGGCTTGAGGTCAACGCGGATTTCTTCCACTTTCATGATGACTGCACCTGTTGTCGGACCAGTGATGACGATTTCGTCGCCAACGTGCAGTTCTCCGTTTTCCATAAGGAATTCGGCCACCTTGATATTTGAGAAGTATCTTACGCCCTTAGCGGCATATATTTTAACGCGTTGAGCAGAAGAACCGTACTTGCTTGTCCATTCTCCGAGACGCTGACCCAGATAGTAACCGTTCCAGAAACCGCGGTTGAATACTTTTGCGAGTCGCTCGTCCCAGCCGGCGATTTTTTCTTCGCTATATGTTCCGTCAATACATGAGTTGATAGCCTCGTTGTAGCAGGAAACAACAGTTCTAACATACTCAGCACCTCTTGCTCGGCCTTCAATTTTGAATACTCTGACGCCTGCGTCTATCATCTTGTTCATAAAGTGGATAGTCTTGAGGTCCTTTGGCGACATGATGTATTTGTTTTCGATAGCGAGTTTGTCACCAGTGTCGAGGTCGGTAACCTCATAGCCTCGGCGGCAGATTTGAGTGCATGCACCTCTGTTTGCCGATGAGTTCATCTCGTGCAGGCTGAGATAGCATTTGCCAGAAACCGCCATGCACAAAGCACCGTGGCAGAACATTTCAATACGAACTTTTTCACCATGAGGTCCGCAGATGTTTTCTGATTGTATTTTATCAAAGATTTCAGAAACTTGAGTGAGGTTCAATTCCCTGGCAAGAACGACAACGTCGGCAAATTGAGAATAGAATTGCAGGGCTTTATAGTTCGAAACGTTCAATTGTGTTGAAATATGCACTTCAACTCCAATTTCGCGAGCGTAAAGGATTGCCGCCATATCTGAGGCGATAATTGCTGAAATTTGAGCTTCCTTAGCGGCTTCGATGATGCTTTTCATCAGTTCTATGTCTTCGTTATAGACAACGGTATTTACCGTAAGGTAACTTTTCAGTCCGTTTTCCGAGCAGATTTTTGCAATGTTGTGCAAGTCGTCGATAGTGAAGTTTATTGATGATTTTGCACGCATGTTAAGTCCCTCGATGCCGAAATAGATGGCATCTGCTCCTCCTTGTATAGCCGCGTAAAGCGATTCGTATGACCCTACCGGGGCCATTATTTCAAAATCTTTTCTGTTCATTCTCAATAATTTCGAGGTGCTATTTATATTTGCTTTGCAAAGGTACAAAAAAATAACAAGAAAACGGCAGAGAAATGCCATTCTCTGCCGTTTGCAACCAAAATAATATGTATAATCACTAAATTAACTTTTCAAGGTCTTTAGTGTTTTGTCGCACTTGCTCGTCAGACACTTGGAAGTCGGCAAGGTCTCCTGAAAGGAACATGTCATAAGATGCCATGTCAATAAGCCCGTGGCCAGAAAGGTTGAATAGAATAACTTTCTTTTCTCCAGACTCTTTGCATTTGTTCGCTTCTCGAATTGCTTCGCTGCTATTGCGTGTGATGATTCCGGAGCAGGTATTATTCCTTCTGCTTGTGCGAAAAGCGTTCTGCAGAAAATGTTTCGAGTTGTCGGATGTCAACGGCTTCCATAAAATTGTCGATAAGCAGTTGGCTGACAATCGAGCCGGCTCCGTGGTATCTCAGCCCTCCTGCGTGGATATTTGCAGGAGCGAAGTTGTGTCCTATAGTGCGCATCGGGATGAGTGGGGTGTATCCTGCTTCATCGCCGTAGTCATATTGGAATACGCCTCTTGTAAGTTTTGGGCAAGATTCCGGTTCTGCCGCGATGAAGCGGGTTTTCCTTTCTCCGTTTATTGTGTGACGCATAAAGGGGAATGAAATTCCGGAGAAGTTTGAGCCGCCACCGAAGCATCCGATAACTATATCCGGGTATTCTCCTGCTTTCTCCATCTGCTTTTCTGCTTCCAGGCCTATAACAGTTTGATGCAGAGAGACGTGGTTCATAACAGAGCCGAGGGCGTATTTGCAGTTTGGAGTTGTTCTGGCAAGTTCCACAGCCTCAGAAATCGCAGTTCCGAGAGAGCCTTGGTGATTTGGGTTTGCTGTAATGATGTTTTTACCCGCTCTTGTTGACATGCTTGGAGATGCTATAACTTCTGCCCCATAAGTTTGCATTATTGAGCGTCGGTAAGGTTTCTGGTGGTATGAGACTTTTACCATATAAACGGCAAGTGATAGCCCAAAATGCTTTGCGGCAAGAGATAGAGCCGCTCCCCATTGCCCGGCACCGGTTTCTGTTGTAATGTTGGTAACTCCCTGCTTTTTGCAATAGTATGCTTGCGGAATTGCGGAGTTTAATTTGTGCGAACCAACGGGACTTACGCTCTCGTTTTTGAAATATATGTGTGCAGGAGTGCCCAAAGCCTTTTCAAGTCCGTATGCTCGGACAAGTGGCGTTGGTCTCCATATTTTGTACATGTCGCGGACTTCTTCTGGTATTTCTATCCATGAATCAGTCGTATTAAGTTCCTGACGTGCAGCTTCTTCTGAGAATAACTCTGATAAGTCGCTTTCTGTAATCGGCTTCTTTGTTATCGGGTGAAGCATCGGCCTTGGTTTTGTAGGCATGTCAGGAATTATATTGTACCACCTTTCTGGTATTTCGTTTTCTGTAAGGACAATTTTCTTGGTCTTGCTATTCATAATTATAAATCATATTTTAAACTTTATGCAAATGTAGCCATAAAAACTTCATTTGCAAATTTTTTTGGAAGAAAATATCAAATCTTTGCGAAAATATTTATTTTGTGGGCTATGAAAGTATTATTAATGAATATTAATGCGTTATTTTGGCGGTTTGAGGTTTGTGCTTGTGGAAAAAAGATGGAGCTTTTTCCGAGCGTAGTTTTGAAGTGTTGAATATTAGTTTTTTTAACCATAATAGATATTTTTAGAAAGTATAAAGGGAATTATGCTTATATTTTTAAAAAAATTGTGAGCAAATTGTCTGAATTTGTAGTTTTTTATATGTTTGGATAATTGAGAGATAACTAAATTGTTATACCTATAAAATTTGAATAAGTTTTTTAATGTTTTTTTGGATAATTGAGAGATAACTAATCTTTTATTAATTATACCTATAAAATTTTATGAATAAGCATTTTGCAATGTTTGCAGAGTTTGGGAGATGTTATCGTTAGAATACTGTTTTAGACGGAGCATATACGTCAGAGGCAAACTAAGAGTTCAGATTTGGAAATAGGCGTTGAAGGCAACATGACTCCTTTGTATGAGTTTAAGGTTGATTTGGGAGAGGAAATCAATCTTGAGTGTGGCTTTATGTCGTTTGCTGCAACTGATATGGGAGATTCTCCTTCGTGCTGGTTCTCTATTTTCACAGCCGATTCTTCACATGGCCGTGGTTTGGTAGAGTTGGATGGTGGATTTATTCCAGCAACAAGTCCAAGCGTTTTCAGTTTGATGGGTGATGGAAAGATGGCAGCGCAGAAAGCACTTCGTGTTGAGGAAATCAAGTCGCCGAGTTCTGTTTCATCAGGCACGCATGAGAAAGTTACAGTAAAAATTGTTAATGTTGGTGAGCAGGCTATTGACGATGCAAGGTTGGAACTTTACCTTAACGGCAAGCATTTGGCTACAGAAGACGTTTACGCTGTTATTCCGTCAGGCGGTTCTTATAGCTACACTTTCATGAAGCGTGTGGATGTTTCAAAGGCTGGAAATCATAAAATTGAAGTGAAGAATGCTACATCCGGCGATGAAGACATCAGCCGCCGTTCAGCATCTTTGGATATTCGCGTTTATGGCGAAGGTGAAACATGTGAGTCAAAGAGTATTTATAATGACCCGACTCTTTTCATAACAAATGTGACAGTTGGTGACCTTGATAATTCATCAGAAAGCAGCCATTACACAGATTATTATGATACAAAAGAGTTGCACGCCGTTCCTGGTGAAACCTATGAGTTGATTATGAATCCGATGGGCGTTGCCGCTGCGGGCGTGTGGATTGACTGGAATGAGAATGGAGTATTTACAGATGAGGGTGAATTTATTGGATATGTCTATAAAGCGCCGTTGCTATTCTCTGTTCCTGAGGGATTTGCTATAAAGGAAGGTAAAAAGCGTATGCGTATCGTTTTAGACAGCAGCAACCAGCCTAAGTCTTGTGGCGATTATTCCTATGGAGAGACAGAGGATTATGGTGTTGTCGTTAGCCGTAGAAAAAACACTCCTGCTCTTCAGTTAGGTGTTGCAGAAATATCTGAGTCATCAGTTTTGGGAAGTGCTGAGGTTCGTCAGATTCCTATTGAAGTGGCAAATGGCGGAGACGCAAAACTTGATGCCAAATTCTCAGTTGAATATGAGTTGCCGCAGGTTTACGAGCAGCGTAAAGTGGTGCCTTCTAATAAGTTCTCCGGAAAGTTTAGTGTCGCTTCTACTTATAAGAGAGCAAATGACCCGTCTGTTGATAAATCTGTCCAACATATTTTGTCTTATGATAAAGGTTTCTCTACAGGCGTTGGTGTAGGCAATTATGAAACTGCTATCTTTGGCCAATATTATCCGGCAAATGTGATTCAGACTGTTAAAGGCATGAAGTTGTCGAGTGTTGATGTGTTCATCTCTGAGACAACAGGCATGAACGCAACTGTAAAGGTTTTTGGACAAGGAGTTGACGGACAGGCAGGTAAATTGCTTGCAGAAAAAGAATTTACTCCAGTTGCTGAAAGTTGGAACCATATTGAACTTGACAACGCTGTTGTTCTTGACGGTACGGATATTTGGTACGGTGTGGAATTGAAAGGCATGCAGGCTGGCCACTACTATATTGGTATAGATGCAGGTCCTGCAGTTGCCGGCTATGGAGATCTTTGCTTTGTTGATAACTACTGGTGGTCTATGTCGGAACTTGGTGTTGACTGCAATTTCTGTATCAGAGCAAATATTACAGGCGAAAGAACAAATGCTATCAATTGGCTAAAACTTGATAAGGATGCACTTAGCATTCTCCCTAACGGAAAAGAGAATTTGGGCGTTTCATTGTCAACAGCTGGTCTTGAAAAGGCTGTATATGAGGCTAAGATTAAAATTACTTCAAACGATGAGTTGAGCAGAGTTTCTTACGTTCCGGTTTATTTGGTAAATGGTGCTGCTGCAGGTATCGTTTCTCCAGATTTGGAAAGAACTGTGGTGACAGTTGTTGGTGGCAATATCGTGATTAAATCAGATGAGGAAATTGCACAGGTTGCAGCATTTGATTTGACAGGACGCCTTGCTGCAAACAATGCTATGGTTAATTCATGTCAATTGTCTATCAGCGATATGCCTGCTGGCGTATATGTTGTCAGAGTGGTATATTCTGATAGCGTTGTTGAGTCGTTCAAAGTCGTTGTTATTAGGTAACAGTACTTAGAGAAAGTAATCTGTAAAACAGATATTGGAAGGTGCATCGTCATAAGCGGTGCACCTTCTTTTTGGTAATTGCTATAACGGTAAGGTAAAAAGTGTAAATGAATAATAAGTAAAAATCCGATGTTAGGCAACCGATATTATAAAATAAAGTAAAAACGGAGTTTTGGTTAACAAAATCCCGCGGAAATTGTTAATTTTGTGGCATATATGGAATTATGGATAAAAACGAATTGATAATATCTTGGAAAAAGGCACCGGAACAGCCTACTGAAGCAAATCCACACAGGTTCGGAGAGGCTTTGGATAAACACGGTAAAATCCTTGGTACAGCACCGGAATTGGAACTTGACGATGAGTCGAAGAAACGTACAGTTCTCGACTATTATGATTTCAGAAAGATGGTTCCTTTCTTCGACGGTAAGCCGAAATTGGTTCATTTCTTGATGAATATGCTTGGAATGGATAAGGTTAATTACTTGCACCACAGAAATCTAGACACCCCAGGTGCAGATTTTGTTCGTGGACTGCTTGATGACTTCCATATTACAAGGCGTATTGATAACGCGTCCGTTCTTGAAAATCTCCCTGAAGGTGCGTTTATTACAGTTTCTAACCACCCGTTTGGTGCTCTTGACGGTATTATGCTTATAGATTTGCTTGCAAGTCGTCGCAGCGACTATAAGGTTATGGTTAATATGATTCTTAATGCTATCCGCGGAATGCGTCCAAACTTTATAGCGGTTGACCCTCTTGCTTCAGATAATCCTGAAAAGCGGGCGGCAACGATGCGCGGTATTAAAGAGGCTATGCTTCACGTCAAGAAGGGTCATCCTCTTGGATTCTTCCCGGCAGGGGCGATGTCGAAGATGAATATTCACGGAGAAGTTGAGGATAGGGAATGGCAGCCGAACATTGTCCGATTGATTCAGCAGTTGAAGGTTCCAGTTATTCCAATATATTTCCATGGACGCAACAGTATGATATTCCAAATTTTGGGTATGATTGACTGGAGGCTAAGAACTCTTCGTTTACCCCGTGAGGTTTTTTCTCACTGTGGGGAAACCTATCATATATCCGTTGGAGATATTATAACAGTTGAGGAACAGGCCAAGTACCAAAGTGTTGAGGAGTTTGGTAAATTCTTGCGGAATGCAACATACTCTATGAAGGAGAGAAAGTAGAAATAAGGTTAATTTCGTTAAAATGAAGAAATTCAGTTTTATATTGTTGGGAATGGCTGTTGCTTCAGGAGCAATGGCACAAACACCGACAACAAATACCGGGTCAGAAGGGTATTTGAGTCGTAGTGCGGTAATGTTCTATGACAAGAACTATACTGGAACGATAGACCAGGCAAGGCATGCAATAGAGTTGGGGTCGTCTGATCGGAATGAGGATGCTGATTATTTTATAGCACTGTCAAGTTACAAGCGAGGAGAAGGCGTTGATGCTTTGTTGGCGTTTATTAATAAGTATCCGTCATCAGTTAGAAAGACGGATGCGTGGTATAATGCAGGTAATGGATATTTTTCTGCTGGTAAGTGTAAAGATGCACTGTTGGCGTATGAAAAAGTCAACTCATCTTCAATGCTTGCCGATGATTCGGAGGACTATCTATACCGCAAGTCATTCTGCCTTTTGAAAATGGCGGAATTTGAAGAAGCGAAGGCTGGTTTCGACAGATTGAGAGGCAGTAAGAGGTATGGAGAATGTGCTGTTTTCTATGACGCTTTCGTTAAGTACTCAACAGGTGAGACAGATGTAGCAGAACAGGGGTTCAGAAAGATTCGTAATACCGGTTATTTGTGGAATGAGGCTCAGTTCTACATTGCGCAGATTCGCTTTACAAAAGAGGATTATTCTTCATCTCTTGCAATTGGCAATTCATTATTGAATTGTGATTTTCCAAAAGATATGAAAGCCGAACTTTATAGGATTGTTGGCGAAAGTGAATACCATTTGGGAAATAACGAAAGGGCAGTTGAGTTTTTGAAAAAATATGTTGCGGAAATCGAAGGCACACCGCAGCGGTCTTCTTTATATATCCTTGGTGTTGCGGAATTTCGTGACGGTAACGATACAGAAGCAATACAATGCTTTACGGACGTTGTAGGCGAGCCAGACTATATGTCACAAAGTGCGTTTCTATATTTAGGTCAGGCATATTTGCGAAGTGGCAATATGAATGGAGCGGCAATGGCTTTTGAAAAGGCATATAAAATGGATTTGGACAAGGATGTTACCGAAACGGCTCTTTATAACTATGCTATTGCCCAGAGCAATGGTGGAAGGGTTCCATTCTCTAATTCAGTGAAATTGTTTGAGGATTATCTCAATAGGTTCCCAGGATCAAGAAATGCTGCGCAGGTAGAGGAATATATCATCGGTTCATATATGACAGACCGAAATTATGTCAATGCGCTTGAAACTATTGAGGGATTGACATCTCCGTCGGCTCGTATGCTCAAGGCAAAGCAGAATATATTGTATCACCTTGCTGTTTCACAAATGAATAGTGATCAATTGTCAGTTGCAGTTAAGAATCTTGAAAAGGCAGCCGCATTATCTAAATATGACAGTCAGACAGCCGCAGAAACGTATTTGTGGCTTGGTGAGGCATATTATGATTTGGGCAAATATAAAAAGTCATCTGACGCTTACCGCAATTATTTTTCTTGTAAGGGAAGGTTGACGACAAATGAGGTAATGGCAAACTATGGATATGGATATGCCCTCTTCCAGCAGAAAAGGTACAAAGAGGCAAAGTCGGTATTCAGTTTGATAGTTGACAAGGTTGCTAAGAAATCATTAAAGAGCGACGTCCTCAATCGTATAGGTGACTGTTTTTATTTTATGAGGTCCTATGGTTCTGCCGAGGATTATTATCAGAAGTCTTTGGATCTTGGCGAAGGTCATGGAGATTATGCTTTGTTCCAGAAGGGATTTATGCTTGGGTTGCAACGCCAGCATAAGGAAAAGATTTCAGTGATGGATGATGTTGTTAGACGATTCCCTTCATCGGTGTATGCGCCAAAGGCTTTATATGAAAAGGCGCAGGCTTATATCTCTATGGATGAAATTTCATTGGCAGAGAAAGCAATTGAAACGCTCATGAAAAAATATCCAGGAACAGCTGATGCCCGTAGCGGTGAATTGCAGTTGGCAATCTTGCTAAATAATTCAGGTAAAAAATCAGAGGCAAAGCGTCACTATAAGAGCCTTATCAACAAGTATCCTACCAGCGATGAAGCTAAGACAGCCGCTGAAGACTTGAAGGTTATCTATGCAGATGAGGGTAATCTTGCCGAGTATTCACGATTTATGCAGGGCATTGACAGCAGTTTCAAAATGGATGAAAATGAAATTGACCGTCTTACTTTCCATGCGGCAGAGAATGAGTACATTGCAGAAGGAAATATTGCAAAACTTAAATCATATATAATAGCAGTTCCTGACGGCAAGTTTGTTGGGCAGGCGTCTTACTATATCGCTGAAGGCGAGAAAAAGGCTGGCAATAGTGCTAAGGCTCTTGAGTATGTCAATAAGGCACTGACTGTTGGTCCGGATGCTGCGTATGCCGAATCGGCATTGGCGATGAAGGCTGGTTTGCTGATGAAATCTGGAGATATGGAAGATGCGAAGGCAACTTATGAGAAATTGCTCAAAAAGGCTTCAAATGAAGATAGCAAGGCGTTGGCTCTGGTTGGCTTGTTGAGATATTATCATTCTTTGGGAAATTCACGCAAGTCGATAGAATATGCTAATGAGATAGCTGGATTGCCATTGGATAGGGCTACCAAAGAGGAAGTTACATATATCAAGGCATTTGCTTACAATAGTAAGGGTGATAAGGATAAGGCTGTTGATGAATACAGCAAACTAACTTCTCACCTAACAAGCCTATATGGCTCAAAGGCTGCCGTTGAACTTGCAGAAATTTATTTCGAACAGGGCAAACTCGATTCGTCAGAAAAACTGTTGAATAAGTTGATTGAATCAGGTTCTTCTTATCAATATTGGGTGGCTCGCGCATTTATCGCAATGTCGGACATTTACAAGAAGCGTGGCGACAAGTTCCAGGCAAAGGAATATCTTGAAAGTTTGAAGGTTAACTACCCGGGAACGGAAAAAGATATTTTTGAAATGATTGATTCTCGGCTTAATGAACTAAAATAGTTATGGCAATGAAAACTATTAATAGACAAAATATTTTAGCAGTCTGTGCTCTTGCATTCTGTTTCGCAGGATATGCGCAGAATGAAAAGGAGTTGAACAAGACTATTGTTGTTGAAAAAGAGTTCGTTCCTGTTGAGGTGAAAGTAACCAAGCAAGCAACGGATATTGAGGAGGCTCCTTTGAAAGTGGAGAAAGTAAAACTTAAATATAGCGATTGGGCTCTTCCTGCAAGCATTTCTTCTATGATGGTAGCACAATCTCCTATCCTGTATAAGGACGCTTCATTGGAGGAGTTTAGAAAACGTGGTTATGCATCGTTTGCAATGGGTAACTATATGAATATCGTCGGTAGTGCCGGTTATCGCATTGTTGATAATGCAAAGACTACTTTAGGGGCGTGGTTCCAGCATAATTCGACAAATGGCAAAATTACTGATGACGGGGATTTGGAAGGCTTTAAAGACAGTTATGACAAGCAATTCATTGTTGATGATAAGTTTGGACTTTATTTCAGCAATGCTTTTGAGGCAGGAAAATTAACAATTGACGCTGATTATCAGTTTAGTAAGTTTAATTATTTCCGTTACTTGCCTATGGGCGATAATTTGTTGATATATCCTAACAAGAGAAAGCAAAAAGTTAATAATTTCGGTTTTAATGCCGGATGGGCGAATGGTGAGGATAGCGAATTTCAGTATAATTTAGGAATTGGCGTTGGCTATTTCAATTCAGACTACCGCTTTTGGGTAGAGCCACTCTCTTCTAATAACTTAGACGGTATGAAGGAATTCGGCTTGTCGGTAAACGGAGGTGTGAGCCAGCGATTTGCAGAGGATTCTTATATAGGCCTGGACTTGAAGTTTGACTATTTCAAGCACTCAAACCTTATGACATTTAATAATATCAGGGAAGATGGTGCTTTAAAAACTGTTTTTTCACCTATTGACAACCATTCTTTCGGAATGTTGACAGTTAAGCCTCATTACAGCAAGGAAACAGACCGAATGAACTTTAATGTTGGCGTTAATGTTGATGTGTCGTTTAATAATGGAACAACTTTCCGCATTGCACCTGATGTGAGGTTTGACTATGCTTTCACAAAGAACATAGCATTGGCTCTTTCTGCAGTTGGCGGTAATAAGATAAATACTTTCCGTAATACATTTGCAGAAAACAGATACTTGAATCCATCTCTTGAACTCCCGACAACATATACGCTTGTAGATGCCGAGGCGGCAATCAAATTTGGAGCGTTTAAGGGATTTCATTTTGTGCCGTTTGTGGGTTTCAGTGTCACTAAAAATAATATGGTTCCTTTTCTTTACCAGAATATAGGCTTCTTTGCCGCTGGAAATACATTCTATAGAGGAATGGATATGAAAGGCTTTAAGGCAGGTGTTGAATTGGGGTATAAGTTCGGCTCGTATGTTGAGTTGGCTGCAAAATATACATTTGCTCCGCAAAACGAAGAAGACGGTTATGTCGTTACTCCAGACTGTGCAGAGCATAATGTTGATGCGATGCTGAAGGTGTCTCCAATAAAGAAATTGGATATTGCTTTGTCTTACAATTTGAGAGCCTTAAGAACTCTAAGAAAGTCATTGCCAATGACAACAAATGTTCCGGGTGAAATTGTGGAGCATTTAAGAGTAATCCAGATGTCTAATATTTCAAACTTAAATGCTTCTGCATCATATCGTATTAATGATATGCTATCTGTGTTCTGTCAGGCAAATAATCTCTTGGGAAGAAATTATCAAGTATATAATAGTATTACAGCGCAGGAATTTAATATCCTCGGAGGCATATCCGTGAAGTTTTAGAAAATTGAGATAATATTTTATAAGGGCCGTCAGTTTGGCGGTTCTTTTTTATAGGTGGTGCTAATCTTGGAAACATCTCGCAATCGCGGACACTCTACAGAGTGTCCCTGCGGCAGTGTAATAGCAATGTGCTAATAATCAGATAACTGTAGGGATGAAATGTATTTCGTCTGCCGTGGGCAATGGCGTATGCAAGACGACACCAATCGCGGACGCTTATCCAAAGTGTCCCTACAGCAACGCATTGTAAATCAAACGATTGTAGGGACGAAATGTATTTCGTCCGCCGAGGACGTGCCGAGAGTAAAATATATATAATCAATTATGCATCAATGCCTTGTGGGGCGATTCTTGAAATCGCCCGTCTCGTGGAACAAAGATAATCCCCGTAAACGCCAACGCACAAAAATCATTCTTCTTAAAAAATAACCCACTCAAATCAAGTTTGAGTGGGTTGCTTGTCTTATCTAAGTTTTATTGAAATATCTTATTTCAATTTTGCTTGGATTGCTTTAGTTGCTTCTTCGTAACCTGGTTTTTCGAGAAGGGCAAACATGTTTTTCTTGTAAGCCTCTACGCCAGGTTGGTTGAATGGGTTAACATCAAGGATATAACCGCTGATACCGCAAGCCTTTTCAAAGAAATAGATGATTTCACCAAGGTGATACTCGCTAAGTTCCGGTAAAGTAATGTGGATATTTGGCACACCGCCGTCAACGTGAGCGATAACAGTACCAAGTTCTGCCATTTTGTTAACTTCGTCGATACGCTTGTTTGCGATATAGTTCAAACCGTCAAGGTTTGCCTCGTCAGAAGGGATGCGAACTTCGTGTTGTTGCTTAGCAACAGAGATAACAGTTTCGAAGATAGTTCTTTCGCCTTCTTGAATCCATTGACCCATTGAGTGAAGGTCTGTTGAGTTGTCAACAGATGCTGGGAAAATACCCTTATTCTCTTTACCTTCGCTTTCGCCGTAGAGTTGTTTCCACCATTCAGCGAGGAAGTGGAGTTTCGGGTTGTAGTTAACAAGAATTTCGATTTTCTTGCCAGAGTTATAAAGAGCGTTACGAGTCTTGGCATATTCAACGGCGATATTGTCGTCAGCATTGATAGTTGCCATTTCCATATTTTTAGCACCTTCGATAAGTTGGCGGATGTTGAATCCGGCAATAGCGATAGGAAGCAAGCCAACAGGAGTCAATACAGAGAAACGGCCGCCGATATTGTCTTCGATAACGTATGATGTGTAGCCTTCTTCGTTGGCAAGAGTGCGTAGGGCGCCTTTTGCGGCGTCTGTAACTGCAACGATGTGCTTAGAAGCAAATTCCTTTCCTTCTTGCTTTTCGAGCATTTCCTTAAGGATGCGGAATGCAATTGCCGGTTCAGTTGTTGTTCCTGATTTAGAGATAACAACGATACCGAATTTCTTGCCGTTAAGTAGGTTGATTAGTTCGCTCATGTAGTCTTCGCCGATGTTCTGTCCAGCGAAAAGAACGCGAGGACCGTTTGCCGGCTTGAGGGCAGCAAATGAGTCGCTTAGTGCTTCAATAACTGCTTTTGCACCGAGGTAACTGCCGCCGATGCCGATGGCAACAACATATTCGCAGTCGTTGCGAAGAACGGAAGCCGTATTTTCGATGCTGTTAACCAATTCTTCATCAAGAGATGATGGCAAGTGCATCCAGCCGAGGAAGTCGTTTCCTGCACCTGAGCCTGTTTCCAACTTTTCGATAGCCTCTGCTGCTTTTGCCTGCAATGCATCGATGTCGCTCGCACTTACTGTCCCAAGAACGTTGCGATTGTCTAATTTAATAGAATCCATAAGTTAAAACTTTATTAATCATTTAATACTTTGCGAAGTTACTTTAATTTCACCGTAGAAAAAAGAAAAATATCTTTTTTCTTTCATTTATTGGCGATTGCGTTTATGCCTGCAATTTGTCGATATTTGCAAAGAGTTCGTCAATGTCGCTCTCTTTTGTTGCCCAGCAGGTAACGAAGCGTACTGCCGTTTCCTTTTCGCCGCGGTTGCCCCAAACTTCAAATGATGTAAATTTGCGAATCTTGTCCATCATTCCGTTTTCGAGGATAAAGAACTGCTGGTTTGTTGGAGAGTCGATATATAGTTTGCTGCCTCTTTGGGTAAACCCCTCTTTTAATTTCATTGCCATTTTTATGGCGTGTTCAGAGATTGAGTAGTAAAGATTATTGCTGAATAGAGTGAGAAACTGCAAGCCGAGTAGGCGGCCCTTTGCGAGTAATGCTCCGTGTTGTTTTATGATAGTCTTGAAGCGGGGAAGAGCAGTTTTGTCGGGTATAACGACAGCCTCTCCGAATAGAGCGCCAACCTTTGTTCCGCCTATATAGAAAGCGTCGGCAACTGTTGCAAGGTCGTTCAGCGTCAAGTCACCGCCGTTAGCGGCAAGCCCGTAGCCGAGTCTTGCTCCGTCGATATATAGAGGGAGTCCGTATTCCTTGCAAACTGCCTTGATTTCTTTTAGTTCATTCAGCGAATAAAGAGTGCCCAATTCAGTAGGATAGGAGATATAGACCATTCCCGGTTCAACCATGTGTACCCATGTTTCATCGTTGAAGAAGTCAGACAGATACTTTTGTAGGTCCTTAGCCATCAGTTTCCCGTCGCATCCAGTGATAGTTATAACCTTATGGCCGAAAGCCTCAATTGCTCCCGCTTCGTGGACGTTGATATGCCCGGTACCGATAGTTATAACGCCCTGATGTGTTCTGAGTAGCCCGTCGATAACGGTAGCATTTGTCTGCGTGCCGCCAACAAGGAAAAACACGTCAGAATCATTTGGGTTTAGTCCGCAAGCGTTGAGGACAGCATGTTTAGCCTGCTCGGTATAGTTGTCAAAACCGTAACCAGGCGTTTCCTCGAGATTAGTTTCAGTGATTCTGCGAATAATCTCCGGATGAGCACCAGCCATATAATCGCTGTCAAAATGTGTCATAGTTTAGTTGTTTTTATAAATGCAAAAATACAGTCTTTTTGCGATATTTTCCTAATGTTTGAAAATTTTCCCGGAAAAAATTGTAAAAACGGTAAAGGCAATATATCTTTGCAATCCTATCACAGATATATGTGGTTCAAAATGGGGATGACCGGTTTTGACAGCGTGTAGAAGTGGTATGTAAGCACGCAGAGCGATGATGGCTACCTCTTTAATCCATGACATCAAAAATTTTATCTGGCGAAAATAACTACGCTCTCGCTGCCTAACCGAAGTACAGTAAGTTAGCTTTATTTCTGCCACAGTGGCAGAAACGAGACATCACCCGATTGCCCCGCTTCGAGACGTTTCGATAAGGTGGTGCTAAGAAAATCGAAGATTGGAGGACCGGCTCCCGGGAGGAACTCTGAAATTTTACGGGATAAGCATTTTGTTGGCGGTTCGGTGCCTGCATCTTGACGAAAACCAATTCCGGAATAAGCGTGTAGAAAGCATATTGGTTCCGCGTTTGGACGAGAGTTCGAATCTCTCCATCTCCACAAGCCTTGGATTAGCGTCCAGGGCTTTTTTTTTTGCGCGGGGTAACGGGCAATCTGCAATTGTGTAGTTTTTGTTGAAGTATTTTGTATGCGATGAAAAAATTTTTTATATTTGCAGAGAGGTGCATAACTTGTAGTTGATTAGACATTATAGAATTAGACTTTTATTTTAGAGTATGCAGCCTGTGTTGTGTTTTGAAGATGTTTGTTCGACATTGTTTAAAATCTGTCTGGTCTGAGTTTGTATCTTAAGTTTTGTTTTTAACGGATTTGATTTTAATTGTAAGGGAGGATAAAACAATGAAAAGAGTATTAGGTATTCTGTTTGTGTCTGTCATTGCGTTATGCGCTTGTTCCGATGATTCGCAAAAGGTGGTTTCAGTGAGCAATGTTGGGAAGTATGAAATGAAGTTATTTGCCAACGGAGAAAGGGGTGTGTATGAAAATGAGAATGAATTGTTTCGGGGTTATTTTGATTCAATCAGAATAGAAAATGATAGTGATATAGTATGGTCTCACCTTAGAGCGATGAGAGGGGATACGATTATTGGCGTATATGCTAATGACGGAGAATGCATTCTTGATTCTACATATAGAGTAAAGGCTATATTTTCGTATAAAACTGGGATACATGCGGACGGTATGCATTTCTTTGTGACATATTCAGGGAAGGAAGGGGCTTTTATTCCTGAAAACAAAGTTTTTATTGAGCCGAAATATGAATATTTAAATTGGCATCCTTGGAGTGAGACTGTAGATGGGAATTTTAAATATATAGATTGTTTCCTTGAAGCGAGTATTGAGGAACTTAACTATTATGGATTATTGGATTGTAATGGGAACATTGTTATTCCTTTTGGCGATTATTATATTTCAGACTATTCTTACAATTGGGATACCTTTTATTCTCCAAATAAGTATGGTAAGAATAAAACAAAAATTGCTTTTGTTATTAAGGACAGTAAAGATGAGACTAAGAAAGGTATTTATGGTAAAACAGGAGTGCTGGAAGTTCCCATGAATAATTACGTTGATTTTACTCCAGAATATGATGAGTATAAATCTAAATCACCGCAAGATTACCTTTATTGGGTTGCTGAAGATATGAATGGGACAAAAGCACTATATGACCGAAAGGGTAATGAAATCATTTCTGCAGGGCTGTTTACTTCTATATCATATAATGGGCAATCCGCTTATAAAACTGATTATATATTGGAGAAAAAGCCAGATTTGAAAAATTTACCCGAAACTTTCCTGGCTACGTATTTAGTTCCAGGTGAGTACCACGATGAAGAGTACGTACAACTTTTTGATAAGGATGGCAAGGCTATGACTGATTTGCTGTATGCAGATGTGATTGTTTATTGTAATAATGAATTGTATATAATGAAGCATTTTCCTGGCTTAGGCGATAGAGAAGGATTGGGTGGTCCTGAAGAATTTTTTGAAATATTAGAGCAGAAAGTGAAAAAATGGATAAACTATGATGGCTGGGAAAAATATGACAAGAATAAACATAGGCACTTATGCTATTCTGCTTCAAGATCTGCCTCTGGTTCTGAATCAGGAAATGAATCAGCAACCAAAGATGAAAGTTTGATAAAGTCTGCCACTTATATTCTTAGCGGTCAAGGCTATAATACACTCTCAGGTCAATGGCTTCCAGGTGATATTGGCGATAGAACAATTAATGTGAAATTTTATGATGATCATATCACTGTTGATGGTGCTTATTGTGAATATCAAAGGACTTTAAAAAATGGCACAAAGATATATGAAGGGTCATTTGGTGATTTTTATGGAGTAACGCCTAGTTATGGTATGTATTATGAAGTAGATGACAATTATAATGGGGGCATGGTAAGATATAGTATAAAGAGGCAAGGAGATTTTATAGAACCGATGCACTCGGAAGTTGGAGGTGGATACAATGGATTAAATTCTGGGAGTGCAAATGGTTCCAATTGGAGTACATATTATAACAATATGTACCGCAAATATGAGTCTTTGGTAAAGAGTAACATTAACACATTAAAAACATTGGAATCAACTGGTAATAATGGAGGTACATCATCTTATGCTATTTCAAATACGAAAACGAGCATTAGCAATGCACAATCGGACATGAGGCGTATCAGAAATGAAGCACAACAGCATAATGTCATTATACCGGCATCTCCTTGGGAAAATGCAATGTATTAGACTGCATTTTCCTATGATATAAAACGTTTGAAAAATTATACCCTGTCGGGTGATGTGTAGGGTTGTTACAAATTATTTGTACCATTTAGGGTATAGGATTAACGGATTGTCTGAATATATAAAGGAGAAACATAAGGGATAACGGGCAATCTGCATCGTTGCCGTCGATATTCGGGCTCGGTTGCTCTCCTTAAATACCAATTAAGTTTGCTCTGTGTTTGCTAAGAAATTCCTTATTCGGGCTGAATTTATATGGCAGTTCGAGTTGCAAAAACGTGAGTTAATTTCGTTATTACAAGTATCTTACTTTTGGCTCGAATAATGTCCCTTCTATAGCAGTATGTATTGGGAAGGAATATGTAGGCAACGCTTTAGGCGAAGCCTTGTCATACTTTCCGTCAGTGATCTCAAATGCTCGTTGCAGAGAATTTGCAATATGCCACATCATTACAGGTGGAACAGCATTACCTATTGCTTTGTATTGTCTAATGGCTGACACGACATCTAAAATGAAGGAGTCTGGGAAACTTTGAATACGAGCTGCCTCTCTGCATGAAAATCGGCGATATCTATCACCAATCATTAAAACTGGGTCAGTAGAGTTCAAACTAACTTTAGCAAGATGAGCACTTATTGTATTACATGGGTGAGATAAATTTTGTGCTCTACCTTTGCTCATTTTTTCTCTAGCCGCCATCATACCTGCTACAGCTTTTTCACTAAAATATAGGGACTCATTGAAATTTTCATTTTCATCTATTACATCACCAAGCACACTTGAACAAGGAATGTAATGGGAAAAAACGAAATTATCCAAATCTACGGTATCTCTGAATCCAAATATAATCACACGCTCTCTTTTCTGAGGAACTCCGAATTTGGAAGCATTTACAAGGAAATACTGGATATGATAACCCGCATCAGAGAATTCTTTTATAATCATTGGGAATGCTTGTTTCTGATTCGCAGAAAGCAGACCTTTTACATTTTCTGCAATGAAAGCTCTTGGCTTTTTCTCTTTTAATATTTTAACCATCTCAAAGAAAAGCATTCCACGTTCATCTTTAAAGCCTAAGCGGGGTGGATTTTGAGCGGAGATAGAAAAAGACTGACAAGGAAACCCACCTACTAAAACGTCAAAATCTGGAATTTTAGTCGGGTCGATTTCTCTAACATCTTTAATTAAGCATTTATGCTCAAAATTTGCATTGTATATTTTTGTACAATATTCATCATTGTCTACCGCGTAAACTATGTCAAAAGCGGACCGCGGATAATTGGTGTCAAGAAAAGAAAAGTCACCAATTATTCCTAAATCCATTCCGCCGCATCCACAGAAGAGAGAAGCTACTTTTAATCTTGCCATACTAAAAGTTTTTCAGGTGAGAATTTTGATGAATCAAATGAAATTTCCATACCATTACGAGGAATGGCATCAATAATATCATTTTTGTACAAAGCGACTGGATTTCGAAGTATATATAGTGTCTTATCAGCTGTACTAAGCATAAGTCTATATACGCAGTAATGTTCACGATTTGTTTCTGCTACAGCCCATTCGTTGGGTGACATATGAAAGCTGAACAAATTTATTTTTTGGCGACTTATTGTTGTTTTAACCTCAATATATCTGTGGTGATTAGTCCCGTCGCCTTCAAGACTGTCAATATCAAACCCTGGATGATAAGAAGGACTATCGACAATAGCTATCAAATGAAGTAGATTTTCGTATCCAGCAATTTTAAGACGTTGTTTCTCGTGTGAATAAATGATAGACTCTCCGATATTCCCAATATCTTTGGTTGTCGTATTATTGCTTTCGATTATTTCTGAAATGCGATTATCAAATACAACATTAATCTCGGATGATTCTAAGATAGAACGAATATCAGTTTTAAACTTATTTGAATTAACAAGGTTATTTACATACGAAAACCATTCGGACTCTATAGGAGCCAGCATATTTGGTTTTAGTTTTTTTGAGCCATAGAATTTTTCGTAGCCATAAAAATACGAACTGTCTTCGACGAAAGTTTTCAAGTCAGGTAACGCATTGGGCTTTAAAATGAAATAACCATCTATTTTTCTTTCAAGCAAAGAAGCTATTTCCATATAATCCATAACATCTCCTGCATAGCGAACCACATCTCCTTTGCTTCTTGGGGTTCCTTTGGAATTAAAGTTCCTCGGATCTCTTTTATTGTAGTATAAAACTTTATTTTTTCTATTTTGTAATATTCGATCAGCTACCTCGTGAGGAGTTCGTTTTCCTGTCGTTACTTGTAGGTCGTTAAAAATACAATATGTAGCTTCTTCGTCAGATATGCTCATTTCTTTTTCACTCCCAGATGCAGCTAGTAACTCATTTCCAGCCATTAACACTTTAATGATATACTGAGCTGGTTTAAATCTAACACCATTTGTTATAAGGTCGATATTGTCTAAAGGCTTAATATGCCCACCAGGAAATTGGAATGAAATCATTAAGAATTTAAAGAACTGAGTTAAATCTTGATTCTCATTCAAGAAAAAAGATAGCTTCGAAGTCTCCGTTTTGTTCGCAACTTTGTCTTCGTTATAAAAAGCACAAAGTGCAGATATTTCTGTTCGCCAATTATCAATTGTCTTCGGTTTTAAGCTAATATTTCCAGGAAATAATTTGATAGCATCGTTTATGCGATTACCATATTCCTTACATGAGCAAGATTCTATCTTACAACATTCATTTGCAATATATAAGAGCACATTCTCGATGTTGCTTTTGAATCGAGGGCGTACAAAATGTATACGTAGATAATCTTCTTCAGGAATTTGATAGTATTTTCTCATAATTGCTCTAAAAGTTTATATGCTATTGCTTTTCCCAAAAGAGGAGGAACAGCATTACCTATTTGTTTAAACTGACTTGTACGACTGCAAGTGAAAATAAAATCATCAGGAAATGACTGTATTCTTGCACTTTCTCTTGCCGTTGGGATTCGGTTGTATGAATAATGAAAATGGTGTCTATGTCCAGTGTCAATTGTAAAGCTTGGCTTTTTGCTGTTTAGGCGAGTCCATGCGATATGAACTTTTCGTGTGGACTGAAGTTCAACCGGTAAATCCTTGTAGTTGCCACCATCTGGCACTAATGAAATTATATTA